>Ga0209249_1000086_pt1 | contig 124277 bp, 107 predicted proteins | sample SaaInlV_200m_DNA_4_FD_184653 | JGI IMG/M metagenome (GOLD analysis project Ga0209249, IMG submission 184653) | Marine microbial communities from expanding oxygen minimum zones in the Saanich Inlet - SI037_S3LV_200m_DNA (SPAdes) (version 2) | ecosystem: Environmental > Aquatic > Marine >... | reverse complement strand
CCCTGCTTAATCTCAGTGCCAACAATGATTTTGTGAATGATGAACTGGGTTTAGAGTTCCATGCTGACAGCGCAATGTTGATGGGCATACTGGAAAGAGCCGGTGCTTCAGTAGGAAATGTGGATGGTTGTGTAATCCCTGCACGTTCGGGTAATGACACTAGCAATAATCCTCATAATCCATTGTATGGTATAGCGTTAGCGGGTGGAAAAGGCAGCGTAGTTGACCTGGTGGGCTCTCGCAGCACCGATTCCGGCGGTAACTCGATGGCACCGGCAGATATGATTAATGCCGAAGTTCGCCCGACCAAAGTAGATCGCCCAAGTGATGTTACCGGCATGGTTGACGTTGGTGAACTCACTGCTATTTTAAGTAATCCTGCTGATGTCACAGCGGTGATGGAATCGATGGCTCGAATTACCCATAAAAAACTTAAACTCGACACCGTTACTACAGGTTTAGTTACCAGGGATGAAGTAGTTAAGGACCTGGTGCGCTGCGGTTACTTAAAAGCAGCTGAACTGGCTGATAGATTTGCTGGAAGAGAAGTTGATCCCACCAAAGACACTAATATCCTGGATATTTTTACAGCAGATGAACTGGAAAATGATGGTGAATTCCGTAAAACAGCATCCGTGATGAAAATGGTATTAAACGGTTATTCTGCCGGTGGTTGCATTACCATGGGCGGTTATGATTACCATACCGGTGATCGAAGAACCGGTGAAAACCGCGACTTACGAGCTGGTCGTTGCATTGGGGCCTGCCTGAATTATGCACAAAAACAGGGTAAACCACTGATGATTTACGTCTACAGTGACGGATCTGTGGCCAGTAATGGCATGCGAGATGATACCGCTGACATGGGCACAATACTCGGTGGTCGAGGTAAGGGCGTATGGACCGGGGATAATTCATCAACCGCCTGTTCCTATATGCTGGTTTATAATCCTACCGCTAAACCAACGACCCTGGTAACTCCATCCGTAATTGGACGTCAACTTGGACGTTTTTCTGCAGATGCTTCTGTAGTTACTTCATCTAGTCCCGCTGCTAACAATGTTAATTTACTGGTGAATACGGTGTTACTAAACTACATGTCTCTAAATGGTGATATTGGACAGTTTGCCAGTACTTTTCCTAATCATGGCCTCGGCAGTGCCTTCGATCAATATGCTGCTTTTGGACCATTGACTTAAGCTGGCTGTTAAACCTGAGTTATGCAGTGGAAGTCAGTTATTTTTAGATACAGTTTGCCTTTGATATTGATGGTATGCGGTATTAGTCAAACCAGTGCAAACTGGTTAAAACAGTCGCAGGATGTGATGGGCACACGTGTGAATGTTGAGTTATGGAGTGAAAACCCGGCCAGCGCCAGACACTGTAGTGACCAGGTATTTGCAGAAATGCATCGAATCGATGCGTTGATGAGCCCGTATAAACCCGACAGTGAAATCTCTGCTATTAATCAGCAGGCATCAGAAAAAAATGTATCTGTCAGCACTGAATTATTTAATCTGCTTAAACAGTCTATACACTTTTCAGAATTATCATCTGGAGCTTTCGATATTACATTTGCTTCAATAGGTTTCCAGTATGATTATCGGTCGCATAAAAAACCCAATGCCCAAACGATAAGCCAACAACTGAAAACAATTAATTACAAAAATCTGGTTCTCGAAAATCATACTGTTAAATTTGCCATGCAGGGAATGTCTATTGATCTTGGGGGTATCGCAAAAGGTTATGCTGTTGATCAGGCAATCGAAATTCTTCAACAATGCGGTATTCAGCAAGCATTGGTGAGTGCAGGAGGAGATAGCCGAATACTGGGAGATAAGCAGGGACGCCCATGGATAATTGGCATACAGCATCCACGAAAAAAACAGGCTATTGCGTTAAGCATTCCATTAAGCAACACCGCGATATCCACCTCGGGGGATTATGAACGATTTTTTTTATCCAACAAAAAACGAATTCATCATATAATTAATCCGCAGACTGGAAAATCAGCCACAAAGTCCTGGAGTGCAACAGTCATCGGTCCGGATGCAACATCAACCGATGCACTATCAACCAGTATTTTTATTCTGGGGGCAAAAAAGGGACTGGAATTAATTAACAGCCTGGACAACATGGATGCCATTATCATAGATTCAACCGGTGTGGTATTTTATTCATCCGGGTTAGAAAGCCCGGCTGATCCCGGTTGATATAATAAAAATATTACAAATGTACAGGAGTCGCTCATGAATATTGCCATCCGCTTAGCTTTATTTTTATCCTTGAGTTTTGGATTAAATATTGTGCCGGTGAATGCACAGCAGACAGAATCCATTACCGAGTTACAGCAGAATATTCAGGACTTGAAGAAGGATGTTCTCAAGTTGAATAGAAACCTGTTTATTCTGGAAGAGGATTTATTATTCCCTGCCAATACTCAGTTCAGTGTTTTTCTATCTATGGATTCTGGTCAGCTTTTCACTCTGGATGCCGTGCAACTTAAGATTGATGACAAAATCATTGCTAATCACCTTTACACAGAAAGAGAATTAGATGCGTTAAAAAGAGGCGGCATTCAACGTCTTTTTATTGGAAATCTGGCATCAGGAAAGCACGAGATTATCGCTATTTATACAGGTAAAGGCCCGAATGATCGTGATTACAGACTAGGTAAAACCATCTCAATAGAAAAAGGTAGCGATCCACAATTTATCGAATTGCAAATTATTGATGATCCGTCAAAAGAGCAGCCTAAGTTGAATACACGAATCTGGGAATAACTCAAAAATATTTGTGATGCTATTTTCTCAGTCACCATTGATACTACCTTCAGCATTATCTTTACTGCTATGCCTGAGTATGCCAGCAATTGCGACTGAACAGACGCCTGAGAAAAAAGAACATCAGCAAAAAGTTATGGATCTTGCTTATGGCAGATCCATGTATTACCTTTTTCAGGATAAAAAGCTTCATGCAATAACCACACTCGAAGTTGCAAAACAAAGGCAAGTTGATCAAATCCAGCCTGAAGACATGGATCTTTTATTAGGTGGCCTGTATTTTGAATACGGCTTGCCTGAAGACTCTGAACAGTTATTAACCCATTTGCTGGATGATAAAACGGCTACAGAAATAAAAAATAGAACCTGGTTTAATCTGGCCAGGGTTCAATATGAAAAAAACAATTATCAACAGGCAGAAGCATTATTAACTCGAATCACAGAGACACTAACTCCACAAAGAGAAGCTCAGAAGCACTACTTCCTGACTAATATTTATATTAAGAACCAGCAATTTGAACAGGCTGCAGAAACAGTTTCACAGATTAATAGCGAGTCACTATGGTCAGCCTATTCTGAATATAACCTGGGGGTTTCACTTAATACTACACAGCAAAATCAGCAGGCACAGCAATGGTTGTTAAAGCTCATAAGCAGGCAGGCAGTTGATGATGAACTACGCTCACTTCAGGATTCCGCCAGACTTGTTTTAGGCTTAACGTCTTTGCGTCAAAAACAACTGCAAGATAGTTTGAAATACCTGGGAGGAATTCATACATCCAGTCCTTTAACTAACAAGGCATTACTCGCAACAGGCTGGGCCTGGAGTCGATTATTAAATCATCAAAAAGCTTTAGATTACTGGTTCGCTCTGGTCGATAAAAAACAGCTGGATGGTGCCACACTGGAAGCCTATCTCGCTATTGCTCACGCCTATGAGAAGTTGAATAATAATGACCTGGCCATTCAATATTATGAACAGGCATTGCAAATATTTTCGACATCCCTGAACAACATGGATAAAGCAATCGATAGCATTAATGAAATGGAACTGATTAATACGCTTTATCAGGATAAAATTATTCAACCCACCTTAGAAAGTTCTTTAGAAAATAAATTACCGCAGCACTTTACTACTCCCTATCTTCATAACATGTTTGCCAGTAAAGAATTTCAGCAGGCTATTTTGAACTATCAGGAATTACTCGAGATACACAGCTCATTAATTAAGTGGAAAAGTAGTTTGCCGGCATTCAAATTAATGCTGACTGAGCGTGAAAATTCTTTCGAGAGCAAACGTGAACTGCTCAAACAGATCACTGATTTCAAACAACTTGAACAGTTGCAACAGCAACGTGATGCACTGGCGCAGGAAGTTCAACGAATAAAACAGTCAGAAGATTTTTTTGCACTGGCTAATGAAGATGAAACTGACTATCTGGAGCAGTTAGAAGATATTTATAATTTGATCTCAAAACTACAAAGCCATCAGGACATGTCTGATGAAATACAGAAATATCGCCTGCTGTCAGGATTGCTAAGGTGGGAGCTCAACACTGATTTTCCACGACGCTACTGGAGAGTTTTACGTCAGCTACAATTACTTGATCGCGCTCTTGAAAAAGCAAAATCATCAGCAACCTCGTTACAGCAGGCCTCTGCTATTAATGAATTAAAATTGATTGATTTTAAGCAACGTATTAAGGGGCAGGCCAGTGAAATAGAACGTATGGAAATTGATGCATCAGAATTAATTGATCAACAGGAACAGCTCATCAATATACTGGCCACAGATGTTATTGAAAACAGAAAAATACATTTAACCCAGTTAAAGCTAAGTGCGCATTACTCCCTGACAAGACTTCACGATGAAGTGTCAAAATTAAAGGGGGCGCAATGAAAATTCGCCTAATTTTAACATTGACAAGTCTAATCATTATTCAGTCATGTGTACAAACTGCTGATAAAATAAAGCCAACAATTTCCGATCTTCCCAACAGGGCTTCAAACAGAGATTTAAACCCAAAAGTTTCTTTTGGTGAAAAAAATAGTCAATTGATAAAAAGCTATCGTGAATTAGTATCGATCTCACCACAGGGAGGTGAATACGGGAAAGAGGTGCAAAGATTAGCCGATCTGGAACTTGAAGCCAGCCTGGATAACAAACTGTCAGAGAACCCGGCAAGAGTAAAACAGGGAGAGCAGGAAGCTAAACTTGCTATTCAACGCTATCAACAATATTTGGAAACATATCCCGATAGAGAAGACAATGATTTAATTCTATATCAACTTTCACGTGCTTATGCGATGCAATCAGAACCTGAACAATCGCAGATTTATATGCAACAACTGGTTGCTCAATTTCCAAAGTCCCAATACATTGATGAAATCCAGTTTCGACTGGGTGAAAACTTTTTCGTAGAAGGGGATTATGCTAGATCCGAAAAAGCTTATGGTGTCATAGTGAGAGATCATGCTGATTCATTATATTATGAAAAGTCTTTATACAAATATGGTTGGGCTCAATTTAAGCAAAATCAGAATAAAAATTCGATCAGCAGTTTTGTTAAGCTTCTAGATTTAAAACAGCAGCAACAGTTTGTGGGTGAATTTGAACTGAAAGATTCGCTCAGTCGAGCCGAGAAAGAACTGGTAGAGGACGTGCTGCGTGTTACCAGTCTGGCTTTTTCATATTTACCTGCCAGACAACCGATCAGCCAGTTTTTTAATACTGCAGGAAAACGAAGCTATGAACCTTTACTGTATCGTAAACTGGCAGACTTGTACCTGAGTAAAGATCGGCTCACCGATGCTACCGATGTGTATATTTCTTTTGGAGAAAACTACCCCTTTTCCAGCTACACACCGGTTTTTCATCAACTGGTTATAAATACTTATAAAAAAACAGAATTTACTTCCCTGCTATTACCGGAAAAAGAAACTTTTGTTAAAAAGTATAATAAAGACAGTGCTTACTGGAACCAGCAAACTGCAGAGACACAGGCTAAGTTGCAACCGGTTTTAACTTCTCATATGTTCGATATTGCTACCCATTATCACGCCACCGCAAGGGTGAGTAAAAAATCGACTGATTACAAAAAAACGGCAAGTTGGTATCAGCTATACCTGGATTCTTTTCCTCAACATAGCAAAGCTGCAGAAGTTAATTTTTTACTGGCAGAATCTCGCTTTGATGCCAAGCAATATGAGTTAGCCATTGCAGAATATGAAAAAACAGCCTACCTGTACCCGGCTCATAAAAACAGTGCAGAATCTGGATATGCGGCTCTGATAGCCTATAACAAGCTTTATAAAATAAGTCCTGAGAAACAAAGGCCTATAATAAAAAATAATCTAATTCAAAGTTCACTCAGATTTACCGATAAATTTCCTGATGATAAACGTAGTCCTGGAGTCTTATTAAAAACAGCAGAACAATTCTTTGATTTGAAAAAATTTGACCAGGCCAAAAATACAGCCGGTAAACTGGTTAAAAATCCTAAGATTAAACAAAAACTAAAACATAGTGCATGGATTTTAATTGCACATTCAAGCTTTGAATTAGCTGAATATGCCAACGCAGAAACAGCTTATGCAAAAGTTATCGCAGGAATGCCCGTTAAAGCCCGAAAAAGAAATACTATCAGCGAACAGCTGGCTTCATCTATTTATAAACAGGGTGAAGTGGAGCGTGAACGAGGAAACCATGAACTTGCCGCTCAACATTTTCTACGGCTCGGTAAAATTGTTCCTGGTTCACCGAAAAGAATAATTGCAGATTACGATGCCGCAACCGAATATATGACACTAAAACAATGGCCTACGGCAATCGTTCTGTTGGAGACTTTTCGAAAGTCTTATCCTAAGCAGAAAAAATGGACTCAGAGCGTGACCGAAAAACTAACCCTTGCCTATAATAATTCTGGTCAGCATGCTAAAGCGGCAGGTGAAATGTTGAGCCTGATAAAGCTAACACCTAAAGATCAACAACAGGATATGTTGTGGCAGGTAGCTGAGCTCTACAATCAGGCAGGAAAAAAGGCTAAAGCTATTTCAACCTATAAAACCTATATTAAAAAATACCCAACACCGATATCTCGTAGCATCGAATTACGTTATAAAATCGCTCAGTACTATCAAGCTAAAAAAGAATCTGAGCGATATCATTTCTGGTTAAGAGAGATTGTAAAAGCTGATGCAAAAGGCAAAAGGCAGCGCACAGATCGAACACGTTATCTTGCCGCTACTTCAAGCCTGATTTTAATTGAACCAGTACGTAAACAGTATTCAAAAATAAAGCTGAGCATACCTTTAAAGAAAAGTTTGAAAGTAAAAAAGAGCTTAATGAAGAAATCAATCACAGCTTATACAAAAGCTGTAAAATATCAGGTCGAAGAAGTTACTACGACAGCAACTTTTAATATTGCAGAAATTTACCGAGAATTTGCAAATGCCCTGTTAACTTCAGAAAGACCTAAAAAGCTGAATGAAGAAGCACTGGAAGAATACAATTATTTACTCGAAGATCAGGCTTATCCTTTTGAAGAGAAATCTATTAACATTCATAAATCAAACCTTTCTAGAATTCCAAAAGGAAGCTTTGACGACTCTATTAAAAACAGTCTGAAAGCATTAGGTAAATTAATGCCTTTCACCTATGCAAAAACCGAGCTGACCGATAGCTATGCTGAGTAATTACATGTTTAAATTTCTAATATTTATTGCACTGATAGCAAACCTGTTAGCCTGCCAGTCTGCCCCACAAAAAACAGCAAGCCCAGAACCAGTAGTTGAATCAAAAATTAAGCAGGAGCCACAAACCCAACCGGTTCAGCAGAAAATATCTGAGCCGGATCCGCAGCAAGTGCTTTATCAACAAGCTATGAAATCAACTCAGGCCGGTGAAATTGATAAAGCAATTGAGCAGTTTACCCGGGTCGTTAAATCCAACCCTTCTGCAAAACATGCTTTTACAAATCTGGGTTTATTGTATATACATAAAAATCAGAATAGAGAGGCCAAAGAAGCTTTTTTAAATGCCATAAAACAAAATAAAAATGATGCCATCGCTTATAACCATCTGGCTGTTATACAACGTCAGCAAGGTGAGTTTAAAATGTCTCTATTTAATTACTATAAAGCTATCAAAGCAGATCCTGATTATGCCAATGCTCATTTAAATCTGGGTATTTTACTGGATATTTATTTACAGGATTTACCTCTGGCACTGGAACAGTATGTAATTTTTCAAAAACTGACCGGTAATACCAATCAGCAGGTAGAAAAATGGGTTATTGATATCAAACGTAGAATAGCGGCTGACAAGGGTAAATGAAGATGAACTCTAGAAATAAAGTCACATTTTTAGCAAAATTAATTTTATCTCTAGTTTTACTGCTATCCTTCAATATAACTTTCGCACAACAACGACTCGAAATGGAAGGAACCGCAATCATCGGCAACAAGGAATTACCTAAGGTGCTTTATATCGTGCCGTGGAAATCGGCACAACCGGTAACCCTCCGCACACCTCCATTTACCAGTGTGCTGGATGAAGCCTTTAAGACAGTTGATAGAACAAGCTTTAAACGTCAGGTTAAATATTACAATGACCTGTATCCCGAATCAGAAATTAAACCCTGACACATACTAACTATGACAAATAAAACTATATCCCACGGAGTGATTTACTATGCTTGATACCGTAATTCGATTTTTCCAGTCAGGCGGTCCTTTCATGTACCCCATTCTAGTGGTACTTGCGATAGGACTCACCATTACCATCGAACGATATATTTACCTGAGTGCAGCTAAAAATAGAAACCGAAAGGTACTGGCTCAAATTATGCCAATGCTGCAAAAAGGTGAAATGAATAGTGTCATTCAGCTTACCAAAGATTCGAATGCCACCGTCAGCAAGATACTGGCCCAGGGTCTGAGTAATTTTAAATCAGCCAGGCGGCGTGATGACATCGAAGCTTCGATGGAAGAAAGCATCATGGAAGCAATTCCCCGACTTGAAAAGCGTACTCATTACCTGGCCATGTTTGCGAATATCGCAACCCTGCTAGGACTATTAGGCACCATTATCGGTTTGATAAAAGCATTTACTGCTGTCGCCCAGGTCGATCCGTCGATGAAAGCAGAAATTCTCTCTACCAGTATTTCTGTAGCCATGAACACAACGGCTTTCGGTTTGATAGTCGCCATACCCCTGCTCATTTTTTATACTTTATTACAAACCAAAACAACTGAAATTATCGATAGCCTTGAAATGGCAACAGTTCGATTCGTCAACCAACTGACCAAGTTTAAAAATTCAGGGCAGCAAGGCAATGCCCAGTAGAACACGTTCACGGCGTAAACATCCAGCGGTAGAGCTCAACATCACCGCCTTCATGAATCTCATGGTGGTGCTTGTACCTTTTCTGTTGATGACGGCGGTATTTACTCATATCACCATACTTGATTTGAATTTACCCAAACCAGGCAGTCAGCAAAGTAAGGATAAAAAAGATCCTCCTTTTGAGTTACGCATCACTATACGAAAAGAAGCATTGATTCTGTCTGACAATAAAGGTGGCTTAATCAAAAAAATAGATAGCCTTAATGATGGCCATAATTACGGTTTACTGAAACAGGTATTAAAGCAGGTAAAAGCCCGGTTTCCAGATAAAACAAATTTAACAATTTTGTCTGAACAGGATACTTTTTATGATGACCTGATTCAGGTAATGGACAGTGCCCGGTCATTCAGCACGATGCATGAAGGTGAATTAGTTCAAGCTGAATTATTCCCTGATATTTCTATTGGCGATGCTGCAAAAAAATAATGAATAAAAAAATGAGTGATCAATTATGAAATTATCACGTCGTGCCAAACGCATGCAGGCTCATCATGCGCGTAAAAATGATCGTAATGCATCTTTGAATATGGTGTCGTTAATGGATATTTTTACCATCCTGGTTTTTTTCCTGTTGGTCAATGCAACCAATTCTGAGGTATTACCTACCCCAAAAAATGTGGTTTTACCCAGTGCTAACTCTGAAAAATTACCCGCCAGGAATCTTGTAATTGCGGTTAATAGCAATAATATCAGTCTGCAGGGAAAAATAATCATCAGCGTAAAAGCTGCCATGGATAATCAGTCTAAAACTATAAAACCTTTGTTTGACTCCCTCAATGATCTGGCTCTCAGCAGTAAAGATATTACTGATAAAAAAGGGGTCACGATCATGGGTGATCAAAAAATTCCCTATGCATTACTCAAAAAGATAATGTTGACCTGTGCTGGCGCTGAATACACCAATTTGTCATTCGCTGTTAATCAGAAAACTAGCGGGACTGAAAGTTAATATGATGACAACGGAACCAAATTTACCCTGGGTAGAAGGACAGGAAGATCGCCTGTTTAAATACCTGGTTATCATTTTTATAATATTGTTTCTGGTTATGGGCATAACATTAAATAACATGTCTGTACCCGAAATTCAGCAGAAAAAACTGGTAGATATCGCACCTCGCCTGGCAAAACTTATCCTGGAAAAAAAGAAAGTTCCACCACCTCCACCTCTAAAAAAGGTAATCAAGAAAGAAGTTCCTAAAAAGAAAAAGGAAGAGAAAAAGCCTGAGCCTAAAAAACCAGATCCTAAACCCAAAAAGAAGGCAGAGCCAAAACCTAAGCCTGTACCCAAGCCAGATAGTCGTGCGGCGGCTAAAAAGACAGCTCAACAAGCAGGTTTAATCGCTTTAAGTGATGAACTCGCTGATCTAAGAGAAAGCTTCGATTTTTCAGATATTGCTGATGAACCACAGTTGAAAACGGGTAAGCAGGCAGAAACTGTTGTTTCCACCAGTAACTTATTGACCGCAAAAGCCTCAACAGGCAGCGGAGGTATCACCACAAATACTCTTGAGCGACAAATTACAACCAGTGAACTGGCACAACGAAAAACAACAACGGTTAAAAGTACCATTCAGAGTAGTAAAAAGATTGCTGCCAAAGTCACTCAGCAGAAAACCAGAACAGCCACCCGAAGTCAGGAAGAAATTGAACGAGTCTTTCAAAAGAACAAAGGGGCAATATTTAGTATTTATAACAGGGAATTACGTAAAGACCCTTCTTTACAGGGTAAAGTTGTTATTGAATTAACCATTGCTGCCAATGGTGCCGTGACTAAATGTCTCATTCTTTCAAGCGAACTAGGGCATAAGAAACTCGAGAAACGATTAGTATCTAAAATTAAAAAATTCAAATTTTCAAATAAAAAAGTTCCTGTCTTTATTGTGAAGTACCCGATTGATTTCCTTCCTTCTTAAGCTACTATCATTATATAAACTCCTGTAAATAACGGTGCTCACTGAATATTCACTTTGAGCACCCACTTTCTAACTAAAAAAATGATACATATTCAGAAAATATCTATTGCAGTAATTACTGCTTTTATGACTATTCTTATAGCCAGCTGTACATCCAATAATTTTGGTATGCCAACAGAAATGAGTGTTGCCGCTGATGCTGTAGCTAATAATGCAAGATCCGCTGCAGAGGAAACTCTAGCTGATGAACAGGATCAAAAAAATAAATCGTCTAAAAAAACACTCAGCTGGAAACCCTCTTCTCAGGCTGAAAACAATGCCGTTATTAAGCTAGGAAGGGATGAAGAGTTAAAACCAGAAGCCCTTGATATTTCAGTTCAAATTGATGGCTTTAGAGCACGAGTTGTTATTGACGGATTTTACACCAATCCTCATAACCGTAACCTGGAAGGTTCTTTTAAGTTCAGGTTACCAAATGGAGTTGTTCCCTACTTTTTTGCCTTTGGTGAAACCGCTACATCGATAGAATCTAACTTAAAAACACCTTTAATTTTTGATACGCCAAATCAACCTTTATCTCGTTTATCCCCGCAATCTCTTATGGGGCAACGAGCCAGCCGCTGGTTAGAACCAAAAGAAGCTATCATGGTTTCCAGAGAAAAAGCTGCTTTTGCCTATAACGATACAGTAGCTCGACAAGTTGACCCTGCTTTACTGGAGTGGGCTGGGGCAGGTGTATTTTCAGCTAAAGTTTTTCCCTTGCAAGCCAGAAAAACTCACCGGGTTGTGTTGGGTTATGACTTAAATTTAAACCGCTTTGATAAAGATTTGATACTCGATTTACCGGTGACCAATGATTCCATTCAAAAACGCATAAATTTATTCATCAACCAGAAAGCGGCCAAAGAAATTGTACTAAATCGAATTATTAAAGATGAGTTACAAGCCCCGGTTATTATCAGTAAGAATAATGAACTGGTTCAGCAAACTATAGAAGGAACTGACTTCAATGGAATACGTGTCACGGTTAAGCAACATGCCAATGTAGCATTGATGGGGCAGGATGAGGCAGGTTCATTTTTTGCTAAGCAATGGAAAGTTGACTTACCTGCAACCGATTCGGCATCACACCCCAGGGCTGTATTTGCTCTAGATACTTCATTAAGTGCATCTCCAGAAAAATTTCATCTGTGGGTTAAATTGATAGAAAAAATATTATTGGAAAATGAATCTGAAATAACGGAATTTTCTCTGCTTACTTTTAATATTCATAGCCATTGGTGGAAAAAGGCATTTGTAAAAAATACAACCGCTCAAAGACAGGAATTAAAAACCTATTTGAACCAGTTGATTTTAGAGGGCGCTACCGATTTAGCATCCGCACTTAATAGTGCCGCAGCACCGAAGTGGTGGACTGAAGAGAGTTCTGATAATCAAAACTCAAACAAACAGTTCGATCTATTTTTACTCAGCGATGGAGCAATCACCTGGGGAGAAAAAGAGTCTTTCTTTATTTCTGAATCTATTAAAAAGAATATAAATAAGTTTCAAACTGTAAATCAGCTGTATACATACCGCCTCGGACAAAGTGGCGAAGACATTAAACTGCTAACTCATTTAACACGGGAAATTGGAGGTGGTAGTTATCAGCTAACAAATGATACAGACTTGGACCAACTTGCAACGGCACATAAAATGGTTCCCTGGAAAATTGAATCCGTAGAGTTAAAAGGTGCAAATGATATTTTAATTTCAGGCAGACCTAATTCAGTTTACCCCGGACAGTTAATCACATTGACGGGTAGAGTGTTATCTGAGCTTGATAATAAAATAGTATTAACTTTCTCCAAAGGTGAGATCATAAAGAGTGCACAAGTGCCTATCACAATAAAAATCGACTCCAGTCTGACTTCACGTGTATTTGGACAAATAGCCGTAAATCAACTGGAGTCAATAGCGGCACTTGAACAGAAAGTAGCTTCAGCTTTTGCAAACCATTTTAGAGTTCCCGGCAAGTCCAGTTCTCTATTAATGTTAGAAAGCAAAGAAGATTATGAACGTTATCAAATCAAACCATCTGAAGATGCTTTTGTTGCAGGGCATAAACAGATATCAAAGATATTTGCTGAACTCAGTGAGGGATTTGCTGAAACCTTAAGTGATCCTAAAAAACGATTGATTGCTCAAATTGAGAAGCTGGAAAAAATGACTGTTATCAATTTTTCTTTACCCGATTCAGTATCAATTCTGATTGATGATATGCCGATGAATATATTTAATATTTCAGCAAATGAAAAGATCAGTGAGAAAATTGATAAACAATGGGTACCTGAGAAATACCTGCAAAATCTACAACCGGAAGCTATTAAATACGATGAGCTTCAAACCGAAGCACTTCGACGTTATAAAAAATACAGTGCTCAGGATGCGATAAAAGTACTGAGTTCGCTGATTGAACAAATGCCTTCTGATGTGGCCATTATTCGTGATGTAGCTTTTGCCGCTGAAAGCTGGGGACTCTATCAACAAGCATTCAACTTACATTTAACAGCTGCAAACTTAAGACCGTATGAACCTCAGTCATATACTTATCTGGCAAAATTAGCACACCAGTTGAATAACAATGATCTGGCCTTAATTTATTTTGAAATGGGTCTGGCAAGTAAATGGTCAAATCGATTTGGTGATTATGAATTAATACATAAACTTGATTATGCAAATTTTTTAAGGCTTTCTTCAACACAGGAAACTAATCAAAAGTTTTATGCACAGGATTATGCAAAACTAAAATTAAATTCTTTAAGTCGAGAGATTAATTTAACAGGCAGTGATCTTATTGTTGCAATTTCCTGGAATACAGACCGCACTGATATTGACTTACACATCATCGAACCAAGTGGTGAAGAGTGTTATTACAAACACAATAAAACTGAGTCTAATGGTTTCATGACAAAGGATGTAACTGAAGGTTTTGGCCCGGAAATGTATGTCAATAAATCTGCACCAAAAGGCCAATACGATTTACTGGTTAAATATTTTTCCAGTGATCAAAATAAGTTAGGCCTTAAAACTAAAGTGTTAATTAGAACAATCAGAAACTGGGGAACAAATGAAGAAATCGAAGATCTTCAAACGGTCACTCTGGAAAATCAGCAACAGAAGCAGCTGATTGCAATGATTAAAATTTAAAACCAGTCTGGCAGGAAGCATCACTTCCCTCACTCTTCACCGTGAGTGAGGGTAATGTTTAAAACCAGCTGACTAATACAGATAATGAGTCCAGTGTGATTCCGGACTGAAAAAAGCCCCAAAAAACTCCATTTACTTAAAATAATTTGACCTTAATCTTCGCTGGTTAATGGTGAAGACATATTAAAATATATTGGGGATGCCGAGTCATTTCCCAATTTTCGGCATTGCTCATTCACTGTCAGCTTGAAAATATCCGGACGATCATAATGGCCTGCCCTATATCATTACCGAGATTTGCTGTGGATATTGGCTGGCATTATGAGGCTGCACGTGATCAGGCGTTGATGATCGTGCGTGACCAGTCTAGCAGTTTGATAAGTAAAAAGTTGGCAGGTCAATTTCAGACGTAAATCGAGAGTCAAATTTTAGTAAGAGCCTACCAGGAGTAGCTTTAAACAGGTCATCAGTATGGTCTTAGTTAGCTTAGGTCTCGCATTGCTATTGGGCTAGAGATTGATACCATATCTATATTTTAACTTATTAACAGGAATTTAATGTGGTTGAGCATGAACTAAACAAAGATGAGAAGCAGATGTTGCTCGATTATTTTCCAGTAGATGTGAGCGATGATAGAAAGCTGACCATTAATCGTCTTAAAGGGTATCTAACATCGTTGGCACTCTCACCTGTAGAGATTAGTGCTGAGAAATGGTGGGAAGCAATAAAGGAGTTGCCGGAAATCAAGATTGACTCTGAGGCTCAGGAAACCAAATTGTGTAAAGTCCTGATTAAATTTGATGACAAAATCAAAGAATTTATTAAGCAAGGCATTAATCAGGTGCCCGGCTATCAGGATATCTCAGCACAGGCATTTGGTTCAACAACCGTTGAGCAGTGGTGTCTTGGCTTTATGGATGGAGTGCTGGTTAGCGAAGAAGTCTGGTTCAATATAGAAGATAATAATGCAATAGAAAATCTCGAGTTAGCCTTCGGCGTGGTGTCACTGGTTGCTGATCGTGAGCAGATTAAGAACGAGATGGAAGAAGATGAGTATGATAAAAAGATAGAAGAAGCACTGAAATTTTTACCACAGGTAATACTCAAACTGGACGAAATGAAAAATTCGCCGCTATACGACCATTTAAAAATTCAACCTGAGATGCCAGGGAAAAACATTCATTAACTGCCTTTCTACTGATTAAATAGATACAAATATTATGTTCTGCCTACGGTTTTTAAGGAAAATGGCTATGTATGAAAATTATGCAGGTCAATAAATATCTAAGCACCGTCATTCCGCCAGTTTTTAGCCGGAGAAGTGCGACAAGGGTGTAGCGTTAACGGATCTGAGGATGGAACCTCTCTAAATTTACCGCGATGTTTAGAGCTCTGCATAAAGCACTTTACGCCCCGCAACACTTTTTATATTTTTTGCCACTCTGACAGGGACAAGGGTCATTTCGATTAGCCATTTTTGTGCTCACGGCGGTGACCTGTTTGTTTTGAAGAATATCCAGATCGCGGGTATTTTCATCCTGCTCAGCATCCACCTTAATAACACAGACCCAGCCATTTGTAGAAAAAATTTCTGTCAGTTCCTGTTTGCGCTCTTCAGTTTGAACACAGATTTGTGCAGGTGCTTTCCTGGTACCCAGACGAAGGTTGTTATTGACTTTAAAGTTTGATTTGCTTCGCTCTGCCTGCTTCATTGCAGGACCTTTTTGAAAAATTTTCGCCATCATTTACCGCCGGTTAAATAAAAAATCTAATGTGTTTTCGAGTAGCGTGTAAACTTTCGCCGCATCAAACGCCCAATATTGTGATGCTTAAAATGGACGCAAATAATTCTCGAAGTTCCCATGTCATTAACACGGCATCTTTTGTGATGGGAGGATTAACTGGCATGTTGTCTGACCTGGAATGAAATTAATCCAGTTTTCACTAATCGTTTTCAGGACTGCAAGTATAAAGAATCTATAGAATCTTGCATAGATATCTTTAGCAATACTAATTTATGGACAGTAGAAGAGTTGTCGCTCTCCATCAATATCACGGACCTTCAGAGCAATCAACTCACTGACTCGTAATCCATAGAAAAGAGTAAAGCAATATCTTCGAATGAAATACCTCTATCTTCTTTAAGGAGGTCATTTTTAGCTATCAGCCAAAATCACCGGAACATCAAAATGGCGTGCCAATTTTGCTGTTCCGGGTGCATTTTACTTATGTTTATTACGTTAAAACAAATAGCATTTAAATACCTTGAAATAGACACTACAAAAGTTCAATAACTGAACTCCATTTGTTCAAAAACCCATTGAGCATTTTTACCAGCAATAGATTCATGGTTTTTCAAATAATTAAAATCCGATTGATCAATTTTTAGTGCATCCTGCATATCTCCATCATTATCTAAGATTCCAGCAATTTTACTTTTTAAAAATACTAAATATTGATAAGTGTTTATAGTGGCTTCTTGTAAATTGGAAGGATCACCATGCCCTGGAATGATATGAGAAGGCTCAAAGCTGGCCATTTTTTCAAACACATTAATCCAGCTCTGAAAATTCTTCGCTGGACCTATGCCTAGCATCCGATTGTTAAACACAATATCACCCGTGAACATAATTTGTTTATTTGGCATCCAGACAACAATATCACCAGCTGTATGGGCAGGTCCAAAATGATGTAACTCTAGTTTAACCGACCCTAATTCAATATATTTTTTAGAGTCAAATACCTCAATTGCAAAAACTGGTTTTGTATTTTGTAAGCTCTCACCAATTAAATTATCAAGCTGAGACATTTGAGAATCAGCCCTGGCCTTTTGGTCATCCTGTGCTGTGCTTGATGCAATAATTCTAGCTCCCAGTTGCAGGAAATAATCATTTCCAAGCCAACGATGATCCTGCCCTCCAGTATTTATGACAATTTTTAGGGGTTTATCTGTAATCCCCTGAATTACTTTATGAATTTGTCGGGCACCAAGATAGCTGCCACCAGAATCTATGAGAATGACGCCTTCATCAGTAACGATGACACCATGAGTTGAATTATTCGCTAAATTGTCTTTTGAGCGCTGAGAAAGCTCACCCACCAATGCATACACATTGTTATCGACTTTATGAACTTTCAATGATGCATCTGCAAACACAATATTTGAAAACAACGAAAGTATTGAAAGTATAATTATTTTTAACATAAAGAGGATTCTCTAAACCTAAGGTTACTGTTAATTAAATAGCATGCCAATTTTGCTGTACCACTGCATTTGCATTGTCAGTGTTCTTTATTAAAATGTACGGAACTACCGTACTTAAATAGAGAACCCCAGGTGGATAGCATAAGCATAAATAAGTTTAGAGACAACCTGAAAAGCTTTGTAGAACAGGTTGTTATTGCTTAAATATTACCAACATCCCAACCATCATATAAATTGACCTCGAAACGCTCTGCTAACTTATTTCATAGCCTCATTTCTTTTATTTTAAGAATCAGGTGTATGAATTTCAATTTTGGATAATTGTATTACCCAATCTCCATCATCATTTTCATGGCAATTCTCTAATTTATAATTATTCCCTTCAATCTCTTTGAAAGCCTTAAATAATTTTTGTTCATTTTTATCAAAAAAATATCTCCATTTAAGATCAGCACCTGTATCAAAATCATCATTTTTCATTGTAAAAAATGTAGCTGTTGTTCTAAGCCTGCATTTAATCCAGAATAACTCTTAAGAAATCTTTACATAACAAACGGGCATTTGGCGACCTAGAATGAGCAGCTTCTCTAATATTTCTCGATATTTACATTCAGCAATCCCGGACTATCTACAGCGTCCCACAGCAAGGTTACAACCTATTCAATCCGGTGAAGGAACACCCAGTGTAGATCTGGAAGCTCTTGCTGAAGTTGTTAGTCCTGTAGCCGAGGTATTACCGGTCATTAGCATTAAATCGCCAGAGCACTGGAGCAAGGTGGTAAAAAATCTTGAAGATGATATTGATGCCATTATTCCTGTCAGCATACCCTGTTACCCCACAGAAATATGGAACTCTCACCCGCAACCTCTGGTTGAGCGAGGTCTGCCTTTTATTTTCTGGCCGCTAATAAAAATTGATGAACCTGACTTCTGGCGCTGGTCAGCTCGTGACATGTTGCAGGCAATTGGTGTTGATGTGCACCTGGTAAAAAATAATCAGGAAGGTTTAACATTACTCCGTGCTCTGGGCATGAAGCGTTTTCTCGGCAATAGCAAACTGGTGGTTTTTGGTACTCAAAATTTTCCCTGGAATGCTCATGCAGCAGGTCATTTAGTCACCGACAACCTCGGCACCAAAATCATCGTTAAACCATTATCTGCTTATCGGGATCTTTATCATCAATTTAGTGATGAACAGGTTCAAAAAGTCTGGTCTGAGCGTTGCGCCCGTTATGAAAATCTAAGCTGTAATAATAATGAATTACAAACAGCTGTTCGAACATACTTAAGTATCAAAATCATTTTAGAGCAGGAAAAAGCATTAGGCTTTGGAGTCAACTGTTTCGGCGACCTCATTCCAGGTGGAGCTCGAGATGTTCCCTGCCTGGCACAATTACTGTTACGAGAGGACGGCTACATCGCTGCCTGTGACGGTGACTATCTCGCCATGATGAGCATGGTTCTTACCAGCTATTTCCTGGATAAACCATGCATGATGTCGAACATGTACCCAGTTCAATATGTAGGAGCACTAAGTGAACACTTTGGAGATCCCCTTTCCCCCGATGAATCACAATTTTCTCGTTCACAATGGGAAAACATTGCACGCCTTGCTCACTGTGGTTTTGTCGGCATTGTATCTCCAGAAATGACACCTGATAACAAAACCTGCCTGAAAGACTGGGGCGGCACTTATGAAATACAACGTGATGGGCGAGGTTGTGGCTGCGATGGCGATTTAGCTAGTGGTGAAAAAATAACCGTAATTGAATTAAAATTTGATGGAAAAACACTATTAATTGCCGATGCAGAAACTATTGAAACAACCCGCCATAAAAATATGCCTCATAACGAAGCGACTGGGTTACTAAAATTTAGAAATCTTCCAGGTTTCATCGATAACATCAGTCGTGAGCACACCGTTATCGTTTATGGGGAGCATGTTCGAGACTATGAAATTTTAGCTGAAGTACTTGGTTTACAAGTCAAAATATTTTAGGCCGATACTCAAAACAGTTACTAAACCTTTACTCATACTCACCAACATAAATATGCTTTTAGGCAGAAGGCATGAATTAACGTTATACTCTCATATATAAAAATAATGGCTCTGAATTTTAAAAGGCGTATTAAATGAGTGTTTCACCACCTTGTTACAAACAAAATCGACTAAAACAGTTACGTGCTTTTTGCAAAGCAGTCGAAACTAAAAGTATTTCAAAAGCAGGTGAAGAGTTATTTCTGTCTCAACCCACGGTTTCATTACAGATCAGAGCACTGGAACGTGAACTTTGTGTCCAGGTATTCGAACGTCGTGGTCCTGTTATCAACCTGACCCCGGATGGGAAAATTCTGTATGAACTATCTAAACCATTAATTAATGGTATCGATAATCTGGCTAAGAACTTTAATAACATGGCTGGCCGTCTGGAATCGGGTGAACTGCATATTACTGCCGGTCAGACCGCCTGCATGTACCTATTACCAAAATATATTCATCGTTTCAAAAAGGAAAACCCCGGCGTTCATGTCAAACTTTCCAACAATACGGGCAAGGTAGGGCGTGTTTTATTGAAATCTGACAGTGTAGATTTTGCCGTTGGAACTGAGGCCGCAGAAAGTGACAACATGGTTTTTGAACCACTTTTTGAATACGAGCCCGTGTTAATTACTCCTTTAGATCATCCGCTGGCTGGAAAGAAAAATGTAAGCCTTGAAGATATTTCACCCTATGACTTGATTTTACCACCCCGGGAATTATCCACCTGGCGTAAAGTCGATAAAATTTTTTCTGATAATGACGTGTCTTATAAGGTATCAATGGAAGTCGGTGGCTGGGAAGTTATCAAAAAATATGTAGAAGAAGGCATGGGGATCTCTATTGTCAGCTGCCTGTGTCTGACAGGAGAGGAAAAATTATCTGCGACTCCATTAACAAAATATTTCCCTAAACAGATTTATGGAGCGGTTATTCGACGTGGTAAATTTTTAACTCCACAGGCACGGAGTTTTCTTGAAATTCTGTCTTCAAACAGTTTTGATGAAATTTGCCCGGGATCCACTAACACTCAAGTTGCATAATGCCAACCCAGATCATCAAATTAGGGCAGCATTGGATTACTCAATAGAGCACATTGATGCTTCTCCCTTAACAAGTCTGACCGCATAGATTAAACTACCCCGCATCACTAAACTGGTTTTATATTCGAATCCAGATTAAACATCTCAACACCACACCCGGTGAGATTAAACTTTTTCGAGGTCCTTCATGTTACAAGCCTATCAAAAACACGTTGAAGAACGTGCCACACAAGGGATTCCTCCCTTACCATTAAATGCAGAACAGGTCGCAGATCTGGTTGAATTACTGAAAAAACCCTCTGCCGGAGATGATGAAACCCTGGTTGACCTGCTCACCAACAGAATACCTCCCGGTGTTGATGAAGCGGCTTATGTAAAAGCTGGCTTTTTAGCCGCAGTCGCCAAAGGAGAAGCAGAGTCACCACTGGTCAGCAAAAGCAGAGCTGTAGAATTACTAGGCACCATGATGGGTGGTTACAATATTCAACCCCTCATAGAATTACTGGATGACCAGCAGCTTGGTTCACTAGCGGCCGATCAGCTGAAATATACCCTGCTAATCTTTGATGCTTTTCATGATGTGAATGATAAAGCGACAGCGGGAAATGAAAATGCCAAAGCTGTCATGCAATCCTGGGCGGACGCCGAATGGTTTACACGCAAGAATAAAGTCGCCGAAGCAATCAAGCTCACAGTATTCAAAGTGACCGGCGAAACCAATACCGATGACCTGTCACCTGCTCAGGATGCCTGGTCTCGTCCGGATATTCCTTTTCATGCGCTGGCACTGTTGAAAAATCCTCGTGATGGCATTACCGATGCAATTACCCAAATTGAAGAGTTAAAGCAAAAAGGAAATCAGGTTGTTTATGTCGGTGATGTGGTCGGAACAGGCTCATCTCGTAAATCTGCCACCAACTCTGTTTTATGGATGACGGGTGATGATATCCCCTACGTGCCTAACAAGCGTCAGGGCGGTGTAGTTCTAGGTAGCAAAATCGCCCCAATCTTTTTCAACACGGTTGAAGATTCAGGTGCATTACCGATCGAATGCCCTGTTGATGATTTGAACATGGGTGATGTCATTACGGTTAAACCTTATGAAGGTAAAGTGCTGAATGAATCAGGCGATGAAATTTCGGAGTTTTCATTAAAAACTCAAGTATTACTGGATGAAGTTCAGGCTGGTGGTCGTATTCCGCTAATCATTGGTCGTTCATTAACCGAGCGTGCTCGTGAAACTCTGGGGCTTTCATCAAATGATGTATTTCGCCGTCCTGTAGATCCAGAAAGTAGCGATAAAGGGTTTACTCTGGCGCAAAAAATGGTGGGTAAAGCCTGTGGTGTTGATGGAATTCGCCCCGGCACTTATTGCGAACCTCGTATGAGTACAGTGGGTTCACAGGATACCACCGGCCCGATGACCCGTGACGAATTAAAAGAACTGGCCTGTCTGGGTTTTTCAGCTGATCTGGTTATGCAGTCATTCTGCCACACAGCCGCTTACCCCAAACCTGTGGATATCACCACTCAGCATACTCTGCCTGAATTTATTGAAACTCGTGGTGGTGTTTCATTACGTCCCGGCGATGGTGTTATTCATTCATGGCTGAACAGAATGCTATTACCGGATCAGGTCGGTACAGGTGGCGATTCACATACCCGTTTTCCTCTGGGCATTTCATTTCCAGCCGGTTCTGGACTGGTCGCCTTCGGTGCTGCTCTTGGTGTTATTCCACTGGATATGCCTGAATCTGTACTGGTTAAATTCACCGGAGAAATGCAGCCAGGCATTACTTTACGCGATTTGGTAAATTCCATTCCATATAATGCTCTAAATCGAGGTTTATTAACCATCGAAAAGAAAGGCAAAAAGAATGTTTATAACGGTCGAATTCTGGAAATTCAGGGATTACCTGATCTGAAAGTCGAACAGGCTTTCGAATTATCCGATGCTTCTGCAGAGCGTTCAGCTGGTGGTTGCTCCATCCAGCTTTCTGAAGATTCAGTTGCTGAATATCTACGTTCTAATGTCATCATGTTACGTTGGATGATTGATAATGGATACGAAGATGTACGTACCCTGGAAAGACGCGTTCGCACCATGGAAGAATGGCTGGCTAACCCATCTTTACTGACTGCCGATGACAATGCTGAATATGCCGAAGTCATAGAAATTAATATGTCAGAAATCACTGAACCACTATTAGCATGCCCTAATGATCCAGATGATGTTAAACCTTTATCTGAAATAGCCGGACGCCAGATTGATGAAGTGTTTATCGGTTCCTGCATGACCAATATCGGACATTTCCGTGCCGCTGCAAAAATTCTGGAAGCTGCTGATGGTGTTATTCCAACACGTTTATGGATTGCTCCACCCACTAAAATGGATGAACAGCAATTAATGGAAGAGGGCATTTATAATATATATGCTTCATCTGGCGCCAGAACAGAAATGCCAGGCTGCTCATTATGCATGGGTAATCAGGTACGAATTGCAGCAAATTCGACAGCTGTTTCTACTTCTACACGCAACTTTCCAAATCGTTTAGGGCAGGGTGCTGATGTATTCCTGGCTTCAGCCGAACTGGCTGCAATTGCTTCAGTTTTAGGTAAGTTACCCACTGTAGAAGAATACATGGAATATGCCGGCAAGATCGATGGCATGGGTGCTGAAATTTATAAATACCTTAATTTTGATAAACTTCCAGAATATGTGCAATCAGCTGAGCGTGGAAAATCTAAAACTGTGGAAATGAATTTCTAATTTAAGTTTAAAGATAAAACCGGGGTTCCCCGGTTTTATCGACAATAATTCAAAGAAAGAAATTGAAGAAACTTATCGATCTAAGCCATACCATTGAAGATGGCATGGTAACCTATAAAGGTTTACCGGCACCCATCATTTGTGATTACCTCAGTAGAGAAGAATCGAAGAAACACTATGCCGACGGAACCACTTTCCAGATAGGCAAGATTGAAATGTGTTCAAATACCGGCACTTATCTGGATTCTCCTTTTCATCGATATGAAGATGGAAAAGATTTATCCCAGCTCAGTCTGGAATCTCTGGCCAGCCTTGATGGCATCAAAATTACTATACCCGAAACCATTACCTCAATAGGTCAGGAATTTTTTAATAATATCGATGTAAATGGTAAGGCTGTACTGATTGAAACCAGTTGGTCAAAGCACTGGAACACCGAGCAATATTATGAAGGACATCCTTATCTAACTGAGAATGCGGCCATATATTTACGCGATAATGGTGCCCGGCTAGTAGGCATAGATTCTTATAACATTGACGATATTACGGGTAAAGAACGTCCTGTTCATTCAACCTTGTTGGGTTCAGAAGTTCTGATTGTTGAACATATGTGCAATTTGCATAACATTCCTCAACACAGTTTTGAGTTCTATGCTGTGCCGGTAAAGATTAAAGGTTTTGGGACTTTCCCGGTAAGAGCATTTGTAAAAACCTGTTGAAATTTCCTGACTTGAAACAGACTAGCTTTTAAAGCATCAAAGCTATTTAAAAAGCTTCACCATCGGCGCATAATAAATATCGGATAGAGCAGTTACACTTTGTTAACAGGGGTTCAATCATGAAAAGAAGCTTCAAAAACGCACTTAAACACGTTCTTGTCCATGAAGGCGGCTGGGCAGATCATCCTAATGATCCCGGTGGCGCTACCATGAAAGGAGTCACTCTTAATACATACCGGCGTCATTATGGTTCTTCAAAAACTAAACAGGATCTGCGTAATATTCCAGATAATGAATTAGCCGAGATTTATCGCTCCGGTTACTGGGATAAATGTCATTGTGATGACTTACCCAAAGGCCTGGATTATGCAGTTTTTGACGCCGCCGTGAACTCCGGACCTGGCAGAAGTGCGAAGTGGTTACAGGCAGCTGTTGGTGCTAAACAGGATGGTGGCATTGGTCCAAAAACTCTAGCAAAGGTCAGTGAACATGACCCTGTAAAAGTGACTGATGACATCTGTGATCTTCGACTGACTTTCCTGCGCAGCCTGGACAACTGGGCCACATTTGGCAGAGGCTGGAATCGCCGGGTAGAAGGTGTTCGCACTACCGCTATCGCTATGGCTGGAGGAAACAATTCCAACTCTGAAGAGAACATTCCCTCAATCGAATATAAATCAGTCAAAAGAAATTCCAGAGGAGAATGGGTGCGTAAACTCCAGCGCGCACTTAAGTTACATGTTGATGGAAAATTTGGAAGTGATACAGAAAAAGCTCTAAAGGCCTGGCAATCAGAAAACAACCTCGAGCCAGATGGAATAGCCGGTCGAATAACTTATCGTTCATTAGGTTTACTGGCCTGAATCTCGGTAACCTAAAAGCTTAAAGGGATTACCCTTTAAATTTGACAATGCATTTATCATAAGGACAGACATTTGCTGGATACAGAACTGCTACAACTGGATTTAGCTAACATTAAGATAATGAATTCAAGGTCTCTGGTATAGCCATTTGAAGCCATTGATTAATTATGCTTTGAGTGAGAACATGCTAAGAAAATAATGCAGTATATCGGGATATGAAAATGCAGTTTAGTTTAATAGTAAGTTCAACTTTGTCAGGCCGAATTTCTAGGGTTATGCCTGTTATTCTTGGTGTATTGATAATTTCAGGTTGCACTGCAACTAGAATGTTACATGATGCCAAAGACATTGCTTCTGATGAAAAAAGTAATTCTGTATTTTTTGGGTATGACTTCATCATTCCAAATACGAGAATTAAATATATAAATTTTATATGCTCAGTAAAATTACCAGATAAAAAGGTAACATATGAAAAATGTTTCAATGTTCAGGCACAAAAAGGAAATATTAAATACAAGGGTGCATCTGTATTTAGGTTGGAGTTTGGAGAGTACTCTATAAGCAGATTAGATTACACAATAATAACTGGAGTTGAAAAGAGAACATCTACACGCTGTAAAAAGAATTCTCTTGGATTAAGTGATATATGCTCATCTAAAACAATAAAAAGGGATAAAACAAGAGTTATTTCTATAAAGCCTGATTTTAAAAAGTCCTTTATTGTATCGAAGGATAATGCGCCATATATAGGAAGATTTCATATTAAATTTGATGTAGATGTTAAAAATATTGCATCTGATGTAAATGTAGCAATATCCAAAAACAGGCTAATGTTAACTAATAAATTTGAAAAAGATTTATTATTAATAAATGTTGTCGATATGAGAAAAGCTGCTAAAAAGCATTTTGGAATTTAGATATTATGATCGCCAGTAGATTTAAATCATCCCAAATTTTAATTATGCATTAATTGCTTAGCTATTTTCTTTAAATGGCCAGCCTGCATGCCAAATTTATTCTGATATATATAATTAATAGCTTCTCCAATATTATATGCCTGCTCCATTTCCTGGATAACCACTGCTCTACTTTCAGAACTTTTGTTTCTGGCATGTAACCATGAAATTAACTCAAAGAGTTGTGAATTACTGAACTGGATAAGAGCATCAATAACTTCCTGCGGATTATAATAAATTGAAAAAATAGGCTCATTTTTAAATTTCTCAAGAAGCTTCATTCCTTCACCTGGTTTACTTTTTATTTCTAACCAGAAATTTGATAAGTTATGATTATCAATATCATTAATATAATGTTTATTCAGGTCTTGTACTATTTCATAGATATCCTGACAATGAATAAAGCGGTTACTACCAAAATTCAAATCATAAATTATTGCTTTATCAATTAACCCTTTTTGATATAGCTCTTTGAATATCTGAACAATTTTTAATTTTGTTTCATCAAAATCAAGATCTATTACACCCAGTTGAATATCACTGGTTAGATGCTCAGTTAATAATAATAAAGTTGCAGGATTTGTAATTTCTTTTTTAACAAAAATTGATTCGATAACCTCATCAATAATTTTAGAAACTAAGGAATCTTCCAGATGATAGAACGAGGGTGTATCCAGATAAATTTCATAAGCACTATCAGTTCCCCACTTTTGAAAATCACCTTCAAAATCCTTTTCACAATAAAAACCTTTTTTGACGATACTGAATAAACCGGTTAATGAAATTTTATCCGCTCTTGAAAAAATTACTTCAAGTAAAAATTTAGATTCATTGGTTATATAGTCAATTTCATTCTCATCAAAATATCCTAATTCATTTAAAAAAGCATAACCCTGATTAGTGGAATTATAGCCATTCAATAATTTCTCTCTTACGTCATGATTTATGAAGTACTTTTTAAATAAAATCAGTGTGGCCAGCAAGGAACAAAAATAGCTAAAAGCCAGGCTTTTGGAGGAAGTGAAAGATATTGGGTTTTTATTAAATATATATTCGTATAACTGAATGGCTTCGGCAATTGTTCTGATATTTTTATATTTTGCCTGATTTAAAATATTCGATAATTGATAATAATTTTCATTAATCAATGTTTTGATAAAATTATGCGAGGTTACATTTTTAAAATTTATTAAGCTTAGAGCAGCCGTAAAAACTACATCTATTTTATTCTCTAGTTTGTAAATATGCCCTATCGATTTATCCTTAGCTTTTTCGAATCCTTTTTGATCTTCCTGTTCAAGAGCCTTTAAATTTCCAATTAAAATACATTTGGCATTTTCATGTTCAACAAGTTTATTGATATAGGATAAACAAATATTGAAATTACCTTCCCATCTTTCAAGGTCATCGAGGCAAAGTACAAAAGGTGTATTATTTCTTCTAGAATTCTCTTTCCATTGGTTTATTAAAAATTGGACAGCATAACCCGAACCGCCAATCTTTACGTCTTCGAGGATTTCCGGGTATAAACTGAGAATGCCTTTGTGAGTTTTTTCACTGCCGGCTTGTTGCAGGGAAATGGTTTTAAATATTTCATCTTCAATATCCTGAATTGTCTTTAATCCAAATAATGAAATATAAATAGCTTCATAATCACCAACCAGTGGTTTTATTTCAGACTTATAGAAGTACGTCTTTCCTGTTCCCCATTCACCATCAATCATGACAGCATACTGAGTATTAGACCTATCGAGGTATGCTTTTATGGCAGAAATAATTTCATATTTTGAAGTTTTACTATCTCTTAAAGAGGTAGGTAATCCAAATAAATTATGGTGAATATTATTCCCTGGAAAGGACATAGCGATAAACAGCTCCAAAAAATTAAGTTAACGACAGGTATCGCGAACTCTGCACAAATACACTAGAAGACTGGAATTCCAGAGTTTTTAATCAACGACTGAAAGACAAGCTTAATTAATATAGTCAAACTATACTGCGAATTTTGTGAACTGGTTAAATATAAGCAAAACTAGTGGTCTCTAAAACAAAATATATGGTAGTTAGTTGATCTAGGCCGGTTTTTCCACACTTTTTACCATCAGAAAACTTACTAACAGGGAATAGTTGAAGTTACCGGTAGGGTGCGCCCCACGCACCATTGGTGTTGGTAGTTAAATTCATTGGGGCGCACGGCACACCCTACGAAAGATTAAGAAAAAGCAAGGCTATCGATCAATTTGATTATTTCTTCAGGCTTAAGATTATTTGCAGAAATAGTATTCAGCTTTTCTTCTTTATGTAGTGGTTCCCAGTTTTTCAGCTGGAACTCAAGTACCTCCAGATCTGCATCAGAAACATCATTTTTCCTGGCTATAATGCGTTGTTTCAATGTTTCTACTGGAGCTGTCAGTTCAACTATAATGAATTCAATACCCAGACTTTTAGCCAATATCTGAAAATCTTTTCGCTGTTCATACTTCAGGAATGCTGCATCAACAATAACATTAAATCCCGCTTCAATAGTTTGCGAAGCCAGTAATAGTAATTTGGCATATGTTTTCTCAGAAATATTTTCTGAATACAGGCCAGTATTAATTTTATTCGGTACTCTTTGGCTTTTATCGGCATCATCTAATCGCTTACGCTCTACATCTGACCGAAGCCGAATCGCACCCAAATTATCGACTAGCAACTGAGACACCGTACTTTTTCCCGAGGCTGATACACCTCGCATAATAATCAGTTTTACTTTTGGAGGGTGACTATAGTCTTTAGCCAGCTCAAGATAGGTTTCAAATTCTTCAAACAACTGAATTTTTTCTTCTTCAGAAAGTCCCTCTTGCTGAAGACGCAAAATGGCAACCTTGGCCCGCACCATCGCCCGGTAACAAAGATAAAAAGGTAAAATTGATAAACCTGCATAATCACCCGTTCTTTCGAGATAGCTATTTATAAACCTGTTAGCAAGTTGAAACTGTTTTCGATCCTGTAAATCCATCACCAGAAAAGCCACTTCACTGATTACATCTATCCAGCGTAAAGACTCATTAAACTCAATACAGTCAAAAGCCATCGGACCCTTGTCAATTTCAAGTTTAGTCCTGTCTCCCAACCAGACCAGATTACGTAAATGCATATCTCCATGACACTCTCGAATAAATCCTTGTCGTTTACGTTGAGTAAAAACAGTCTTCAGATGATTAAAAGTTGAGTCACTCCATAAATTCAGTTCAGTAAGAATGTCATCATAAACCTTTGTATTCAGTTGCTGTTTTATTTGGTTGAAGTTTTCTGCTACGGGTCGATACACGGCTTCAGGGTCACCAAAAGGTGAAGTTTCATCGGCAACCTGTGCACTCTGATGAAATTCAGCAACAAGCTTTGATATAGCATCCACATGGCTGACATTGAGTTGACCTGCTGCAAGCATGTTATCTAGTTGAGCAGATTGAGGAAACTGCCTCATTTTTATAGCATATTCAATCACATCAGTATTCGAGATAAGCAACTTATTGTGTTTCTTTGAAATGGATACAATATCAATATATACATTCGTGGTAAGCCGACTATTTAGTTTTACTTCCTGTTTACAATAATGCTGTCTTTTGGCTAATGTAGAAAAATCAAGGAACCCAAAATTTACTGATTTTTTTATTTTGTAAGCATAATCACCTGTTAACACAACCCAGGAAATATGTGTTTCTATCAGTTCTATAGCCTTGACTGGATGATCGTACACATCCGCATGCAACATTTTTGATATATCAAATTTCATTAAAGGTTTATTATCAGAAACGATTCATTAATGGATCAGTTATAATGCTTTTTAATGAAGAATACTATTACTGCCTGTTAAATATTTTTACCACTCATGAGCCCTGAAAACCTGATCATTTTTTCAACCATTGCATTTATCGCAACTATTACACCTGGTCCAGCCATTATGCTGGTATCAACCAACAGCATGAACTTCGGTGTGCAAAAAACAATATTAACTATTTTAGGCAATATAACAGGCCTGTTTTTCATGTCTCTGCTGTCTATTCTTGGACTGAGTACATTTGTTCTCTACTCAGCCCCAATATTTTTCCTGGTGAAAATTATTGGGGCCTGTTACCTGATTTATCTGGGTATCAAACTATGGAAAAGGGGACTTAATTTTAAACCAGAAAATACGCCTCTCTCTGATCAAAAGAATTCAGTAATATCATCCTATAAACTATTTCTTCAAGGTTTATTCATTTCTTTAAGTAACCCTAAAGCCATAGCTTTTACCACCGCCCTGTTTCCTCAATTTATCGATTCTGCTTCACCCCTCAAATATCAATTTATAACCCTGGTCTCAATATTTATGCTGTTGTCATTCTGCAGTTTACTCGGGTATGCAATCATGGCGTCAAAAGTCTTTCGTAGCTCTGGTGGATTGAAACTAGAGAAATTCATTGGAAAAACTTTTGGTGCCATATTTATTGGTTTTGGATTAGCACTGGCTGCGACCACTCAGAAATAACCATAAGGCCCCAAACATTCAACATTAAGCACATTTCAAAAATGCAATTATGTTTTTAATTGATAAACCATACGTATCAGAATTTTTTAAGAAAACTGTTAAAGACTTTAATATTCCCATTGTTGACACTGAGAGCGCTAAAAAATTTACTCTTTATGAAGGCACAAGTTTAGTCAATGAAGATACTGCAATTAAACAGTACAAAAATAATCCAAATACCAGTATTTATACTATTTCTGAAAACTCAATTGGCTGGATTTCTCAACACCTTTCGCACAACGACCTTCCAGATAAGATTGATCTGTTTAAAGATAAATTTAAATTTAGAGAATTAACCAAAACCCTATTCCCTGATTTTTATTACAAAAAAATTAGCAGTAATAATTTTACAGCGCTGAATTTTGATGAAGTGCCATTGCCTTTCATCATAAAACCTACCGTAGGGTTTTTTAGTATGGGAGTTTATAAAGTTTCGAGTCACCATCAATGGTTAAACACTATTGATTTGATTAACGCTGAAATGCTTCAGATAAAAGATTTATATCCACAACAAGTGATGGGTACTAGCGATTTCATTATAGAACAAATTATTGAGGGTGAAGAGTTTGCTATTGATGCCTACTTTAATGCGGAAGGTAAAGCTGTCATTGTAGGAATTTTTAAACATGTCTTTTCTTCTGATACCGATGTCAGTGACCGGGTTTATATTACTTCTGAGAAAATAATCAAAAATAACCTGCAAGAGTTTACAGTTTTTATAAACAAAATAGGGGCATTATCTGGCGTAAAAAACTTTCCTGTACACATTGAATTACGACGTGATATTAAAGGAAACTTATTACCCATCGAGGTCAATCCGATGCGCTTCGGTGGCTGGTGCACTACAGCAGATGTCACTTACCTGGCCTACGGTTTTAATCCTTATCAGTATTATTATTCACAACTTAAACCCAACTGGCCTGAACTTTTAAAAGACAAAGAAGGAAAATTATTCAGTATTATTGTGCTGGATAATTCTAGCGGAATAGAAGATGAAATAATCCTGTCTTTTGATTATGAAAAATTACAGTCAAACTTTGAAAGTCCACTTGAACTAAGAAAAATAAACTATAAAAATTATCCTGTATTTGGCTTTCTTTTCACCGAAACCAGAGACAATAATTTTAGTGAGCTTATAAATATACTGAACTCTGATTTGAAAGAGTTTATAACTATTAGAAAATAAGAGAATAATCGTGACCTATCTGCTTGTCCCATTACTGATCACCTTCATTATTGTTGCACTAATTCTGCTTATCGTTCATTTAGGATTTCGTGCACCCAGAAACCGGGAAATAGGTAGCCCTAAAGATTTCGGTATTAAATTTGAAGAAGCTGTAATTCCTACTGTTTCTGGGAAAAAATTATTTGCCTGGTTATTACCCGTAAAAAATTCAAATGAAACTATTATTTTATTACACGGATGGGGCGGCAATGCTGAACTCATGCTACCCATTGGTTTGCCTTTCCATCGTGCAGGCCTAAATGTTTTACTTATTGATACCAGGAACCATGGTAATAGTGACTCTGGCTCAGTTTCTTCCATGCCCAGATTTGCAGAAGATTTAGACAGCTCTATAAACTGGTTAAAAATACATCACCCTGATAAAACCAATAAAATTGCATTATTAGGTCACTCGGTAGGTGCCGGTGCTGTATTACTGGAAGCCTCTAAACGCGATGATATTCATGCCGTCATGAGTGTTTCTGCTTTTGCTCACACGGAATGGATGATGAAGAGGCACTTAAAAAAAATACACATGCCCGATTTTATTATATGGCTAATCTTTCGTTATATTGAATGGGTTATAGGACGAAAGTTTCAACATATCGCTCCAATGAATACAGTCTGCCATATTCGCTGCCCCGTTCTACTCGTGCATGGTAAAGAGGATTTCACTGTACCCATTGAAGATGCTCGTGCAATTATCACCAACTGTCCTGAATCTCATATTTCTCTAATCGAAATTGATGGAGCTGGGCATGATTCCGTTGATAAGATTGAGGAGAATGCAGCCAGGTTAATCAGCTTTCTTCAACAGTCTGATTTTTCCTGTGTGTCAGATATAAATCAAAGTTAATAGTTTATAAAATTTTCGGGATGATACTGTACTGGTAGATCGACCTGAATGGAGATAATGTTATGGATGCTGGTGACAAATACTTTCTTTGTTCATTGTTTGGAGCTGGCAGAGAAAGCATGTAACAGGAAAACCTCCGTCATGATTTTAGACGGAAATGGAGCTCTTAAACTCAATAAACTACATATTTTTAATTTCATCCAGACTATTTCTAAATTTCTCATTTTCAGGATCAATCTTAATAGCTTTATTCACTGCATTTAAAGACATTTTCTTTTTGCCCTGTTTAACCAGAGCATAAGCCAAATTATTCCATGCTTCTGCCTTTAGCGGTTTTATTGTTGCTGCTGTAGTAAATGCAGTTTCTGCAGCTGCATAATTTTGTAATGCATATGAAATATTACCAAAACCCATTTGTAATAAAAAATTATCTGGCCAGCGCTGGATACCCTTTTGATAAACTAAAAGGCTTGATTTAAGTGTTGAAGACAATTCAAACGCTATAGCTGCTGTACTATATTTTTCTGCACTTACTGTAACCGGTATGACTCCAGGAGGCACGATGACAACAGACCAGAATTTTGAACGTTTCCAGGTTCTTTCAAAAACTGAAAAAGAACGTACCAACCTTTTGATTTCACCCGAGCGCAGAATAATTTCCTGTTTATCAAGATCGTAACCAACTACAACAGCATAGTGCCAGAATGGATAGGCTTTCAATCCCAGGTTCTGCATCACCAGAACTGGAGTACCATTGGCAACTTCTTTTAGAATGGATTCCAGTTTTCCATCTTGCTCTATGGCCATACGATTTAAACGTCTACTTGCAGCCAGCATTTCCATTTGTAATGTTCCTTTAAGTTGCGGAATATATACCTGTGGAATCAGCAAATCGGGAGTAGTTACAGTTTCAGAATAATTTATAACAGTAGCCAGAGCGGCTGGCCCACATTGATATTCTCGCTGTGGATAAAATGGAGTGGATGTTAACTCTGCAAAAACAGGAATATCAGGTCTTGATTCTCTTAGACCAATCGATTGTTTTGGGGTTGTGCAGGCAGAGATTAGGATAATAAAAACTAACCCGGCTAAACTTCGGTAGCCGGGCTTTAAAACTCTCATTAACTATTAAACTACTTTACCGAATTTATAAACGGGAAAATATCCGTTGCACCTATAACATCAGTGATTACTAAGACAATAAAAATGGTAAGTAATACTCCACCAGCAGAGGCACCGGCAGGTAACTCACTTATCTTTTGATTTATTTCTGCTATCTGACTATCGGTCATAGCTGCAACACGATTCTCTGCCTGTTGTTGTTCAACTCCCAGATCAACCAGTTGATTTTGAATATCCAGACGAATCTGTCCCACATTTACCTGTGCTGATATTTTGGGTAATAATTGCTGAGACCCAACCATACCTGCATTTGCGGTTTGTAGAAGCCCAAAAAACATAAAAATGGCAACGGATAACAGCGTTAATACTCGATTTTTCTTCATTACTTTCACCTACTATTAGCTTAAATGATGGAATTTATTAAACGATAAACTGTCAAAATTAACTGACTATAATATTTAACAGGAGTCAGACCATTGAATCAATCCATATCTCACTTTTGGAAAGAGAATAAATCTTTCGTGCTGTTTATTTTTCTAATGTTTGTTTTCCGAAGTGTGGTTGCAGACTGGAATACCGTTCCCACCGGTTCAATGAAACCCACCATAATGGAAGGTGACAGAATTCTCGTAAATAGAATGGCTTATGACTTACGCCTTCCATTTACTCATGTATCAATGGTGAAACTGGCAGATCCGGAACGTGGTGATATCATTATTTTTGATTCTGAACAATCTGATAAACGCCTGGTAAAACGAGTCATCGGAATTCCAGGAGATATTGTTTCAATGCTTAACAATACTCTATCAATAAATGATCACATTTTACCCTATACAATAAACTCACAAACAGCTCAATTTTCAGATATTACTGAAGACCTGCTGGGCCTAAAACACAGTGTCCGTTTTCAGCATTCATCAAATAATAAATTTTCCAGTTTTGCTCCCGTTAAAATTCCTGACAACTTTTATCTTGCACTCGGTGATAATCGGGATAAAAGTGCCGACTCCCGCTTTATTGGTTTGATTCCTCGAAACGAAATAGTTGGACGCTCAAGTAATGTTGTTCTTTCTTTAAATTACGATAACTATTACCTGCCCAGACAGGACCGATTTTTTAAAGCTCTTTAATAATATAAACAGGCAACTTCAACCATACCTAATCACTTTTCTTTCTGCTCAGTAATAAATTAATTAACGCCAGAATAGACGTTGTAAATATCAGCAAAAATGAGATCGCATTAATGAGCGGTGTGCTGCCATCTCTAACCTGTAAATAAAGAGAAATTGGCAGGGTAGTATCTGAACCTACAAGGAACAGGGTGGTATTAAAGTTTTCAAAACTCATTAGAAAAGCAACTGAGCCAGCACCAATTAGTGCTGGTTTTAAATATGGGATAGTAATGTAACGAATCACTTCGGGTCGAGTCGCACCCAGGTTAAGTGCCGCTTCTTCCAGTGAGGTATCAAATTTTTTCAATCGAGCAGATACCACAAGCATCACAAAAGTCGAGATAAAAGACATTTGACCCAGTACCACCAGTCCAAAACTAGGCCTGAGAATTTCTAGATCAAGCCCCAACTTTTCTTCAAAAAACAGCCCTGCACTATTACTGGCCAGCAACAGGGAAATACCCAAAATAACACCGGGAATAACCAGGGGTGTCAGTGCCAGAAAAAATAACGGTTGTTTAAATCTGAATTGTTCCTGTTCAAACAGAAATGCCGCCATTGTGCCAAGAATTAGAGACAACAAAGCTACAGACAACGCTGTTTGTAGACTGATCCAGGTGGCATTCAGGTTTCTATCATCAAAAAATACACCTGTACGTTTTTCTTCATCGGCAAAAAACCAGTCCAGAGTAAATCCTTCCCATGGTAAGCCTGGAAAATTAGAATCATTGAAAGCCAGAATACAGGTCACTATCAGTGGTGAGAATAGAAATAAATAAAATAGCGAAACGTAGGCAATGTAGCCATAACGATACGTTTTTCCGCTGGGTAATGTTCTAATCAACTGAGTGCCCTCGACAGATTTTGACGAGTTACTTTAAGTCCTATCCAGATAATTAATGTCGATAAGACGAGCAGTAGAAAACCAAATGCGGCTCCCTGATTCCAGTTAAAGCTAGCAATAAACTGGTTATAAATTTGCTCGGTAAACCACAGCGAGTTTTTGCCACCCATTAAATTAGGCGTCAGGTAATTACCCAATGTCAGCATGAACACCACAATAGAACCCGAGGTAATACCGGGCATGATATAGGGGATAACGATATCTCTGAAAATAACCAGCTTGCTGGCACCCAGGTCATAGGCTGCTTCAATCAGGCTATCATCAAGACCTTCCAGAGAAGATATCAACGGTACCACCATGAATAACATTGAGGTATACACCAGGCCCATAATCATACTGATATCGTTGTATAACATTTCGATTGGTTTATCGATTAGCCCGAGTTCCATCAGGTAATGATTGAATACTCCACTTTCACGTAACAGAATCATCCAACCATAAATACGCACAAGCTCGCTGACCCAAAATGGGACCAGTAATAAAATAGTAAAAAAGCCACTTACTCTGAGTGATAAAACTTTAGTGATATAAAAAGCGATCGGAAAAGTAATTATAAACGTCAGGAAAGTTGTTAAAATTGCATACATTGCCGTTCTTAAAAAAGTTAACCAATATATTTTTTCAGTAAAAAATGCTTCATAGTTAGACAGTGACCAAACCATGTCACCGACATCATTTTCTGCCTGTAGCGAGATGAAAAAAAGGTCTAAATGGGGAAGAACAATGAGTAAAATAAGCCACAGTAATACTGGAGCCAGGAATATATAAAGTGTAAGACGGCCGGCCATCACATTTTAAAAGCAGGTACAGGCATCATCAAATACACCTACTTCAAGTTTGTCGCCTGGCTGGATATGATCAAATCTTTTATCCTGAGGCAGGGCCGCCATAATTTCGCGCGATGTATTTTCAATAATAGCCAGCAATTTGGTATTGGCTCCATCGAATAAAACATTTTTCACCACAACAGAGAAGTTATTCATTTTTTCACTTTTCACTGGATTGATAACTATCGATTCCGGACGGATATAGAGAGTACATTTTTTCCCCTGTTTCAGGGATGTCATGGCTCGAGCAAAAAACTCATGGCCCATATCCAGTTTAACCTTGAAAGGGTCAGAGGATGATACGGTTGCGTCAAATGAGTTATTTTCACCGATGAAATCGGCCACAAACCCGGTGCCGGGATGCGTATACAAATTCTTTGGAGTGTCTATCTGTTCGAATGAACCATTATTCATAACTGCCACATGGTCACTCATGACTAAAGCTTCAGATTGATCATGGGTGATGTACACGAAAGTAGTACCCACTTCCTGTTGAAGTTTTTTGAGTTCTATTTTCATCTGTTCACGCAATTTTAAATCGAGAGCACCTAAAGGTTCATCCAGTAATAATATGGAAGGTTCCAGTACCAGCGCCCGGGCAATTGCCACACGCTGTCTTTGTCCACCTGATAACTGGTGTATCTGTTTGCTGGAATAGTCCGGTAAACCAACCCGATCCAAAATGGAAGAAACCTGTTTATCAATTTCAGCCTGTCCAAATTTACGCCGTTTTAAACCAAAAGAAATATTTTCCTTTACATCCATCATTGGAAATAAAGATAGATGCTGAAAAATTAGATTAACCGGTCGGAGGTTTGGGGGAACGCCCAAAACCGACTCATTACGAATACGGATATCACCGCTGCTGGGTTCAAGAAAACCAGCAATCATTCTGAGTAAAGTGGTTTTACCACAACCAGACGGACCCAGAATAGAAAAGAAACTTCCTTGTTCCACTTCAAAATTTATATTATCCACTGCCCGAAAGGCAGTGAAATCCCTGACCAGGTTTTCTACTTCAAGGTCGTTTGACATATAGACTCCTGATCAGGGGTTCTTCAATTATACTAATTAGATGCTTTTACTTTATCTAAAATTTTACCTTCTATAGATTCCAGTTTTGCTGGTACTGGTGGGTACCAGTTGATGTTATCTATATCAGCCGAAGAAAAAGAACGTGAAAAGTTTTCGCGAATTTTAGCATCAAGATGTTTAGCAGCACCCTTAGAGGCTGTTCCATACTTTTCCTGGTTGGTGAAATAAGCAGCATTTTCAGCTTTCAGCATAAAATTGATCCATTTATAAGCACCATCAACATTTTTAGCTTTTGCAGGAATAGCGAAAGTATCAATCCAGCCTAATGCACCACTTTTTGGAGCAACAAAGTCGATATCAGGATTTTCGTCATGCAGTTTCCAGCCACCATTATCCCAGGCCATGGCAACATTAACTTCACCACTACGCATTAACTCAAGTAATGCGTCACCATTAGCATAATAATTTTTAACTAGTCCTTTTCCTGACATCAGGTCAGCACCAACACCATTCATCAATTCAGAATAAGCTTTTACATCTGAATATTTTTCGAATGGATCATCACCTTTGGCAAATGCCATGGCAATTAAGGTTGGGCGCTTAAGGCTGATACGTCCTGAATAAGCAGGATTTAATAAGGCATCATAGTCTCTCGCATAAGGTGCTTTTTTAGTGTTAACCACCAGTCCAGAAGTACCATAGCAAAAAGGAACCGCATAGGATTTACCTTTTACCTTTGTATTCTTCTTCACGGCTTCCAGCATAGAAGTAATAATTTGATCTGATTCAATTTTTGAATAATCAATAGCCTGATAGATTTTATATTTATCCTGAACAGATGAAATGCGATCCTGTGAAGGCTGAATTAAATCGAAACCACTGCCACGAGTCGCACGTAGTTTGGCAATCATTTCTTCATTATTTGAATAAGTCGGCTCTACTTTAATACCTGTTTGCTTTTCAAATTTTTCGATCAATGCTTTTGGGGCATAACCGGTCCAGGTCAAAATTTTGAGCGTTTCGGTTGAAAGGGCAGGGCCTGATGTTGCCATTATTAGGGCTGCTGCAGTAAGCATTCCAGTTATTTTCATTATATCTCTCCTGATTATGTAAAAGTTGCAACTTTAAACTTTGCAAGTGTTAATTATGTTACATTTTTAATTCAATGAAAGCTGTTTTTATATAATAAACATCTATACCTATATAATTTATTTACTCTACAATCTATTTCACCATTTTAGTTATTATTACTTTATCTATCATGACCCGAATCAATTCCTAATCTTATTTCTGCGGATTTCAACTTTCAAACTAACCTAATGATTTCAAAATCAATATTACTCAAAGCCGTTGATAAAAAAGTATTAAACGCAAACCAGGTCGATGCCCTTTATCAATTTATCATTCAACAGAAACCAGAGGACCATGATATTCAAGAAGAACCGCTCAGGTTCATCCGTAGTTTTGGTGACATTTTTATAACTATCGGTATCATTTTACTGGTTCTAGCGATCAACATGGCTGAATTATCAGGATATGCTTATTTCATTCCGGCCGCAGGATTTGTGCTGGTTTCTGAGTGGCTGGTCAGGGTTAGAAAACTGGCGTTACCCGGCATTGCAATTCTGGTGGCAATTTTATATTTCGTTAATAAGGCTATTGAATTTAATCACCAGGAAGCCACTACATTTGGCCTAGCCATTCTCAGTCTGACCAGCCTGGTTTATTACCTGCGTTACAAAATGCCTTTCAGTTTCTTACCTCTGACCATGGGACTGGTTGCGATTGTTATTATCCAGCTAGGCTGGAATGTTATGGAAAATCCAGCCATCTTAGCAATTTTGGGGTTTATCGTTTTTATGGTTGCAATGGGTTTTGATGTATTAGATACCAGAAGAGTGTCACATTTAAGTGACACCGCATTCTGGTTACATTTACTCGCTGCACCATTAATGGTGCATGGTTTGATGTTTTCAACGCTGACCAGTAATATTCAATGGATTCAATCTATTGATGCAGAAATCATCATCATTTCATTTTTCATACTGTTCTTTTTACTGGCTCTGCTGGTTGATCGTCGATCAATGCTAATTTCTACTCAGGTCTATATGATCTATGCGGCCACTCAATTATTACCAAACCTGATCAGCACTACACAAAATGTACTGATGATAGTTTTAATGGCTCTAGGATTGTTTGTATTATTTTTTGGGACTTACTGGTATCTTGCAAGACGATTTATCTACAGTTTTTTATCTAAAACTGTTATTGCCCGATATGTTCCCGACTTAACATTAACTGATGTAAAGCGATAAACCTCACTTTATTTGGGCACACTTTCCCATATAATATATTCTTAACTTTCCTTACTTATTTCTGGTGAACTATGAAAAGAAATATCTCAATACTCTCATCAATTATTTTATCAACGTTATTACTTGCAGCCTGTAGTAGCTCTACTGAAGAAGAAACTTCTTCTACTGCTCTAATTAGTTTGAATATTACCGATGCCCCCGTCGATGAAGCGGATGAAGTCGTTATTGAATTTACGTCAGTCTCTTTATTGCCAAACGAAGGTGATGAAATAGTTTTCAACTTTGAAGATGATGACTCGACTCCTGATGAAGATGAAAGCAAAATGTCTATTGACCTGCTTGCTTTGCAAGGTGTTGCCAGTCAGCCTTTGCTTGAAAATGTAGAAATTCCTGCCGGTAGTTATAACCAGATTAGACTTGGTGTTAATGCCGAATATGATGACGTGATGGATTCTTATATCACTATTGCTGGAACTCAACACGAGTTACGCGTACCCAGTGGATCTCAAACCGGGCTTAAACTAAATACCCCTTTTACTGTTGCAGCAGGAACAGCTGACATGACAGTGGCTGATGATAATTCTGTTTACACTATCGATTTTGATTTACGCAAATCAATTACCGATCCAAAAGGACAGCCTGGTTACATACTAAAACCTGTTTTGCGACTGATCCAAAATATTAATACCGGCAGTATCAGTGGTACTGTTGCTGCTACCTTGCTTGAGGCAAGCCACTGTTCAACGGGTAATGCAGTTTATGTATTTGAAGGCAATGACATTACACCAGATGATATTACCTCTGCTGATATTGATGACACCGATATTGATCCAGTGACAGCATCACTGCTTAGCTACGATGATATTACGGAAGTTTACAGTTACGAAGTAGGTTTTCTGTCAGAAGGGGCTTATACCCTGGCCTTTACCTGTGTCGCTAATCTGGACGATGAAAATGATAATGTTGAGGTTGTTTTTGAGACCATCGATAACGTTGATGTTGTAGCCGGTGAAAATACTGACTTCCCCATTGAATAACCCTTGATCTCGAAGTAATAGGTAGGGTGCGCCACTCGCACCACTTTAACCAGTAGGCAACTCTCAATTCTGCTTACAGGTGCAGCAACACACCCTGCTTATTCAAAAGATTCTGTTTGATACCTGCTAACTCCGATATTATTAGACCAGAAACTAGCAGATAAACCTGCCTTAATTTTTAAATACTGTAAAAACTGAACAGGATCTGGTAATTGCTCCCACACCGAGGGTAAAAAAGTGCCTCGATGATGGCCCTCCTGCAAAATCAATCCATCAATGCCCGGTTTAATTTTATCCAGTAAATCTTGTTCTGAATTAAAATCAATTTCTGTTGAAGGCGTTAACACCGAAATACTCAGCACTAATTGATCAAACTCATTTTCCTGCAAACGGTTAAAACGTGGATCTCTGAACGCAGCAGAATATGCATTTTCACAAACATCCAGAACCAGAGCTCGATGAGCTTCTAAACTTCCGATACAACCTCTTAATTGATTATTTTTATGTAGCGTTACAAAACAGGCTCGGTTCTGTTGTAACTCACTGTCAAAATCCTGCACTTTAATCGTCAGCGCTGTAGAATTTTTCAATCCGCAGGATATTGAGTCCCTGGCAAGTTGTAGTAATTGATCACGTTGTTGTTGGTTATACATAAAAAACTCTTTAATCATAAAACAGGTAAGCACCATATCCCACTACCCGATCATGAGAACCCGCTGTATCACCCGAGTTTCGTAAATCGATAAGATCTGGTTCAAGATTATGCTTCTTCGCTGAAACCAGTAAACCATTCAGCGGATTTCGTCCACAGGCATCATTGTGTTGAATTTTTTCCGGGGCCAGACTTAAGATAGCATCAGATGTTTTCTGATCTTGCACACAGGCTACTTCATAATTATTGAAATGGCTCAAATCTGAACTGATTACAATCAACGTTTCATCTCCTCCCCATAATAACTCCAGTACTTCTGCAACCTGGTTTGCCTGACAGTCACCCACCACCAGCGGCACAAGAGTAAAATCATTTAATATTGACTGCAGGAAAGGTAACTGTACTTCCAGACTGTGCTCAAATTCGTGTGCTTTATCCAGTTGCTGAACCTGAGGCAGACTTTCAATCATATTCAGGGAAGAACGATCTATTTTAATATTACCTTGTGGCATCTGATATTCGTTGGCAGAAATCGTAGCGATGCCATGAAAACCAACCCGGTGAGAGGGGCCAAGTAATACAACTCGATGGATCTGATCTGATTGTTGCTTTAGGTTTTGATAAGCACTTGCCGCGATCGGGCCTGAATAGATGAAACCGGCGTGAGGAACAATTAATGCTTTTACATGAGCCGAAGAGGGTCGTTCTTTTACTGACTTAAGCAAATCCATGATCTGATTTGCAAGCTGAGCAGGCTCAGCCGGATAAAACTGACCCGCAACTGCAGGCGTTCTTATTAAACTATTAGTCGAAAGCATAGTAATTGAGTCCCATGTCTGACAGATCCCATGAACTTCAGTATAGTGTCATTACAGGAGATATGAAACATGAATACTGAAGCATTCAATAAAAATCTCAATACCAATACCGTAGCCACACGTTATTGGCATGCCATCGATAAGGGCAAGGTGCAATGTGATTTATGCCCGCGTTTTTGCAAATTGAAAGAAGGCCAGCGTGGCCTTTGTTTTATTCGAGCAAATCAGGCTGGAAAAATTGTACTCACTTCTTATGGTCGATCCAGTGGATTCTGTGTTGACCCCATAGAAAAAAAACCTCTCAATCATTTCCTGCCCGGCACCTCTGTATTCAGTTTTGGAACCGCCGGTTGCAATCTATCCTGCAAATTTTGTCAAAACTGGGATATCAGTAAATCACGAGAAAACGATACCCTGGCTGATAATGCCAGTCCATTAGAAATTGCAAACACCGCCCATGAGCTGGGCTGTCGATCAGTTGCTTTTACCTATAACGACCCTGTTATCTTTCATGAATACGCGATAGATGTTGCTAAAGCCTGTCATCAACAAAACATCAAAACAGTTGCTGTTACCGCAGGATATATTTGTCCTGAACCACGCAAAGAATTTTTTCAACACATGGATGCTGCAAATGTCGACCTGAAAGCATTTACCGATGATTTTTATCAACACATGACAGGCAGCCATCTCCAACCGGTTTTGGATACGCTTATATATCTTAAGCAACATACCAACGTCTGGGTAGAGTTAACCACCTTACTCATTCCAGGTAAAAATGATTCCAAAGAAGAAATAGATGCTATGACAAAATGGGTAGTCAAAAATCTTGGCGCTGATGTGCCCATGCATTTCACCGCTTATCATCCAGCTTTCAAGATTCTGGACATTCCATCAACTCCAGGGGAAACCTTAACTCAAGCTCGTGACATTGCTCAAAAAAATGGTGTGCGGTATGCCTACACGGGAAATGTTCATGATAAAAAAGGGGAAAGCACATATTGCCACCATTGCTCTCAAATTTTAATAGGACGTAACTGGTATGAATTGTCAGAATGGAACTTATCTGATGAGGGGAAATGCATTAACTGTGGAAGTGTATGTTCTGGCATTTTTGAATCCTCACCTGGAACCTGGGGGGCTAAACGCCAGCCTGTTCGAATGAGTAATAAGTCTTAGCTGTAAATCAAAGGCAATAAAGGATATTAAATAAATGATGCATTATTTTGCCTATGGCTCTAACCTTCACCCAGTTCGTTTACAGGATCGGGTACCCTCTGCAAAGCTGATAAGTACAATTCAACTAGAGAGACATACTCTTAAATTTCATAAAAAAAGTCATGACGGTTCTGCAAAATGTAATTTAATAGAAACAGGTAGATCATCAGATTTTATCCACGGTGCAATATACGAGTTAGCGGCTGAACATAAACATATTCTGGATAAATTCGAAGGAAACGGATTCGGCTATAAGGATAAAAAAATAGAACTTAAATATCAGGCAAAGCAATACAGTTGCTTTTGCTATTTCGCACAACCGGAATATATTTTTGAAAACATTGAGCCATACCACTGGTATAAGGAACTCGTTTTACTCGGTGCTAAATATTTAAAATTTCCGGAAGCCTATATTTCTTCAATCAAATCTATAAAGTCAGTTGACGATCCAGATAAAAATAGACGGTTAGAAAATAAAATATTATTGCAGAAAATTTTAACTTTTCGTTAGTTAAAAAGTCTTTAGTCCACCTCAAAATATCCTATTCTACCATTGCGACATTCAAGCAACACTTTGCCCCTTTTATTTTTATGGATAAGTTCCTGTAATTCTAATAACGTATGAATTTCCTGTTCATTCGCTTTTATAATCAGTTCTCCTAATGGCCAATCCATTTCATCAGCCTGAGTTCCCTGATGAATATGAGTAACAACCAACATTGATTTGTTTTGATCAATGGTTTGTAACATATCAACCTGGGCATTACTGTCAACATCTACCATTGCCTCAATTATTTCATAGCTCAATTCCTGAATAATCATTCCAAAAACTTCAAGATATTGTCTTTCATTTATTACAGGATTTGAAAAAACACCTTTTACCGGGTTTCGCATTGCTACGGCCTGGGTATATTTAATTTTTCCATTTCTTAGGTAAGAGACACTTACTTCGACCCCAATAGGAATTAATTTAATTACATCATAAATATTCTTATGTCTGTAATGTCCTTCCTTTCCAATTACAATTCCATGTCGGTCAAATTTAATATTATTTAAACCTAAAATTACATCTTGTTTTTTAATACCTGCAGCTTCAAGAAAACCATTTCCTTCTACACTTGAGACTATAACCCCAATAGCCTTTTTTTGTTTTAATAGTAAATTAAAATTATCTGCATTCTTTTGTAACAGGCCACCAATGCCCGCAAAATGTGGTTCATTTTTCTGAACTAAATTTTCAATAATAATTTTTACAAAACTTGCAGGTGTAATAAAACCAATATTATCTGCACCAGCCATTACTGCTGTATTTAAGCCAATGACTTTTCCATCTTCGGTAATACTTGGGCCGCCAGAGTTACCCGGGTTTATAGCGGCATCAGTTACAAATCTTTCTGTTGTATATTCTGAGCCTGAAATAAAATTTGTTATTTCACCTCCAGAAATATTTGGCTCAACCATACCCATTGGATATCCTATAGCTTTAATTTCATCACCTCGTGATGGACTGGATCCTTGCCTGAGTTCAAGATATTCGATTTCTTTAATGGCCAGTTTTTCAAAACGGGCTAACTCAATTTCTGACAGTTTTATGAGTGCGACATCCGGCTCCAGTTTTTTTACAAGACCCACTACATCCGCTTTGAACCTCTCTTCACTGGTTAACATTGAGCTAATTTCTATCTTTAATGCATTTCTAATAACATGTGCATTTGTGACAATATAACCCTGAAGATTTTTATATTTAACAAAAAAACCAGAACCCGACCAGTTCCCAGGAAAATTGATAGCTGGATTTAGTACAGAGTGAGTATCTTCTTCTAAATAGCCTTCTACATGAATTTGCACAACACCACTCATCATTTGACGAGCGACATTACTCAGACTATTTTTTCTTTTACTCATATTTACTATTCAATAATCTAAAAAAGAATAATTAAACTCAGTAACCACTGACCAAATTCCCAGACATAATTAAAAATTGGAACACCCATCAAAGCCAGAGCAACTATAGATAGTAGAAACCAGTTTCCATAACGTTGATTATAGTACAGATAGAAACGTGCAAATTTGGTTGGCAAGAAATAGGGTAATATATAATGGCCATCGAGTGGACCGATAGGTATTAGATTAAATACCATCAACAACATATTAATACTGGCAAGGAATATAAAAAAATTATTGGCCGCCTGACCATCAAATAAACTCCAGTCCAACATAAGTCCCAGGCCATATAAATTGATGGTTATAAAAGCAACCAACAGATTCATAAAGGGTCCTGCAGCTGCTACAAAAAGAACACCCCATCTGGAGCTGTAATTTCTGGGATCAGTCGGAACCGGTTTCGCAAATCCAAAACCGATAAATATAACCATCAACAGCCCCATAGGATCAATATGAGCTATTGGATTTAAAGTAAGCCGACCCTGTTTTTCTGCAGTTAAATCACCAAAATATTTTGCCATGATGCCATGACCATATTCATGAAAGGTCAGGGATAAAATCAAAGAAAATAGAATAAGCGTGAAGAGTACAATTTGTCCCTGGAACAATAGCTGGATCATGTTATTTCTTGAGATCTAATGGAATGTATTAGGATTATGGGGTTAATTTTATTTATCTCAATATTTATTTAGGATAAAGCTTTAGATTCAGTCATCAAGATCTATCTGCATTTGTACCATGCCAAGTGATTCCATGACCTGATAAACCTGCTCATCTGCTTCATTACAGGATTGAGCTATCTGCTCTGCTGAAAGTCCGGTGTCTTTCCATATTGCAATATCATCAAGAGCATATTCAACTTCCTGCTGATCTATCGGTGCAACCAGAAAACTTAAATTTCTGGCAAGATTAACCATTTTTACTTCTTCTTCAAACTGCTCCGATTCATTCGGTAGGTGATGATATTTTGTCACTTCTACCAGAATTGCAGGCAAGCCCCAATTTTCAATAAATGCCGCACCCACTTCACAATGGGTATAACCAAATATTCTTTCTTCAGCCTGATAGATATTTTCACTGCCTTCTTCTATTGATTGTTGTACCAGCATCGAAAGCTCAGGCATTTTTTGAACCAGAATTAAACGTCCTATTTGGTGCAAAAGACCAGCAGTGAATAAAGCTTCTGATTGTTCTGATATAGCACTTTGCTTACACAGTAATCTTGATAAAATAGCTGTTTTGACACTTTGGTGCCAATAATCTTCCATAAAGAATACATTGTTTTTCATGTTCCCGAACACACCACCTAGCACCGCGCCAATTAATATTTGATGAATTCTATTTCTTCCCAGAATTGAGATCGCCTGGCTTATACTGGCTACATTATGTTGAAAGCCATAATATGCACTATTCACCATTTTTAAAATTCTTGAAGTTAAAGAGGGGTCCGTTTCAACTACCTGTCCAATTTTAATAGAAGTCGAGTTTTCATCATCGAGTAACTCAGATACACGGATAAAAATTTCTGGTAGAGATGAGAGTTCACTATCCTGTTGAAGTAGCGACTCTAGAGACATAGCTTCTTGCATTTGATTAATCCTGTTTGTTGTTAATGTTTATCATCACAAAAATTAGATCTTTTCCTTTAACACATGTTATATAGACTATAGCTCGTTAAATTATAAAAATCCGGTCAATCTCAAGGATCTATGCAACTAACTTTAGAACAATTTTATTTTTTATTAATTGCCTTACCATCACTGCTTACCGGGCTGATTGTATATTTTTTTACTGCTGCTAATCGCAACCGTATTATTTCTGCTCTTGAAGAGAAAAATTCATCGATTACAGATCAGTTTCAGCATGCTGAAAAAAATATAGCTGTCAGGAATCAACAAATAATTAACCTGCATACCAATAATCAGGAACTTAAAAATAATCAAAATACACTTAAAGCTAAATATGTAGTACTGGAAAAAGAGTGTTATCAGTTAAAAACAGAGTTAAAAACTTCACAAATAAGCCATCTAAAAGAACGTCAGTACACTGATGAAAAACTAACTCAGTTAGAGATTAATAAATCTCAATTAAAAAAGGACTTCGAATTATTAGCTCAACAGATTTTAAAATCTACTCAGCAGGAATTTTCTACTGAAAGTAAGAACGGACTGGAATTATTTCTTTCACCTTTTCGACAACAGATTAATGATTTTAAGCATAAAGTAGAAACTATACACAGTAATGATTTAAAACAACGGGAAGAACTTAAAACGGAATTAAAACATTTACAGGATTTAAATCTTCAAATGACTAATGAGGCTCATGAGTTAAGCACTGCATTAAAAGGTCAGAAAAAAATGCAGGGTAACTGGGGAGAGTTAATACTCGAAAATGTGCTTGATCGTTCCGGTTTACAGATTGATAAAGATTATAAACGTGAAGTAAGCTTTAATACCGAGAAAGGAAGATTTCGTCCTGATGTTATTGTGTATCTACCTGATAATAAACACCTGGTTATAGATTCTAAAGTTTCCCTAAATGCTTACACCCGTTTTGTTAATGCACAAAGTGAATTAGAAAAATCTCAGGCTATAAAAGATCATATTCAAGCTATCAGTGCACGTATAAAAGAGCTTTCAGATAAAAATTATTTTGACTTACCCGGTCTTAAATCTCCCGAAATGGTTTTTATGTTTATACCTATTGAATCAGCCTTTGTGGAAGCTATTAGAGCGGATGAAAATTTATTTCAATTAGCCATCGAACAACAAGTTCTTGTCACTACTCCAACAACCTTGCTCACCAGTTTAAATATTATTCGCCAACTATGGCGATTCGAAGATCAGAATAAACATACAGCTAAACTGGCTGATCAAGCCGGTAAAGTTTATAACCAGTTACGTTTATTTCTCGAAAGCATGGAATCGTTGGGCACACAGCTTGATAAATCTCGATCTACCTATGAGACTGCTATGCGCCAGTTTATTTCAGGTAAGGGGAATCTGGTAAAACGTGTTGAAGAATTCCAGAAACTGGGTGTGTCTGTGAAAAAAGAATTACCACCGGAGCTGGTAGAAAAAGCAAGTTTAGAGCTGGATTTGATCGAGTTAAAAGATGATTTTTAAGTTAATTATTATCTGATTCCTGCTGCTCTGCCTGGAGCATCTTTTTATATAGCCACCTTAGTTTCCACGCTACTAAAGCCACAAACAAAAGGGTTGATCCAATAATGATAAATAGAAAACTAGTATCCATATTATTTCTGCTCTTTTTTCATTGCGTCTATCTTATTCGTTGAATAATTAAAGGAATATTAATACAAGATGTTTTTATCCAGACTAGCATTCACAAAAGAATCTTTACAGGATGTATATATTCACTCATTCACCTATTTTCGCAGCAAGCTGCGGGGAATAAGAGCCCCAAGAGATATAACTGTAAAAGAGGAATAAGGTTTATTTATTTTCTTTTGATCGGTTGACTTCTACGACTACTTAACCATTGAATAATGGGGTCCCATTGTTCTAAATCTCTATTTACTAAATAGCCTGGTAATTCAAAAATACCCAGACCTCTTTCTGAAGCCTTGTTATAATTTTGTGTTTCACGTAATACACTAATGAAAGGCGCTTTTCTCATTTTTTTAAGATACTCTTCTAACATATGATAAACGTTGGTGGTTTCTCTACAACGATTAGCAACCAGAGCTACACGCGTTTCTTTCCTGCTTACTTTTCCATTATTTAAAACTTCACGAATAAAAGGAGTCGCAGCTCTCATATCAATGGGGGAGGGCAATACCGGAATGATAATACTCTGGCTTTTTCTAATTAATGCTGCTAATTCTTTTCCACGTACGGCTGCAGGCGTATCATAAATAACATAATCAATATTTCGTGGGGTTCTGACAGTTCCAGCACTTCCATCAACAGCTGATATTCCAGGTCTTCCAACGGGTCTTTCTTTTAGCCAGTCCAGGCTTGAATGTTGGGGATCATAATCTACCAGTAAAACTTTATTTCCATTACTCGCATAATAGCTGGCCAAATTAGTTGATAGTGTACTTTTACCTGACCCACCTTTGGCATTTAAAATCATGATAGAGCGCATATCAATCCTCTTCTTTTTAAATTATAATTTTACTTATCCTATTGTGTACCACGATAGTCTTTGAATCATTTTATAACAAGCTTTGTCATTAATTTCAAATAGTTATATACCTAACTCTTCCCATACAGAATCAATTTTTTGTTTTACATTTTCATCCATTTCTATCGATTCTCCCCATTCCCGGGTTGTTTCACCGGGTAATTTATTGGTCGCATCGAGGCCCATTTTTGAACCCAATCCAGAAACAGGAGAAGCAAAATCAAGATAATCGATTGGGGTATTTTCAATTAAAGTAGTATCTCTAGCCGGATCCATTCGAGTAGTTATAGCCCAGATAACATCATTCCAATTCCTAGTATCAATATCATCATCCACAACAATAACAAATTTTGTATACATAAATTGACGTAAAAATGACCATACTCCCATCATGACTCTTTTAGCATGACCCGGATATTGCTTCTTCATACTGACTATAGCTACGCGGTATGAGCATCCTTCGGGTGGCAGGTAAAAATCAATAATTTCAGGAAATTGCTTTTGCAAAATAGGAACAAATACTTCATTTAGAGCCAGACCTAAAATGGCCGGTTCATCAGGAGGTCTACCCGTGTATGTACTGTGATAAATAGGGTCTTTACGCATCGTTATTGCTTCAATGGTAAATACTGGAAATTTCTCAACTTCATTATAGTAGCCCGTATGATCACCAAAAGGACCTTCTTCAGCCATTTCATCAGGGTAAATAAATCCTTCCAGTATGATTTCTGCACGTGCTGGAATTTGTAGATCTGACAACACTGATTTAGCCAACTCTGTCTTGCTGCCTCGCAACAAACCTGCAAAGGCATATTCGGACAAACTATCAGGAATAGGAGTAACAGCAGCTAAAATTGTTGCCGGATCACAGCCCAGTGTAACAACCACCGGAAAAGGTTTATCAGGATATGACTGTTGCCACTCTTTAAAATCGAGTGCACCTCCTCGATGAGATAACCAGCGCATAATAACTTTATTTTTAGAAATTACCTGCTGACGGTAAATCCCCATATTCTGGCGTTCTTTATTTGGACCTTTAGTGGTAACCAAACCCCATGTTATCAATGGACCTGCATCACCCGGCCAGCATGTCTGAATTGGAAATATTGATAAATCAACGTCATCATCTTTTAATATCACCTGCTGACACACAGGTTTTTTTATCACCTTTGGAGACATATCAAGAACTTTACGATATATCGGCAGAGTTTTCAGTGCATCTTTAAAGCCTTTTGGCGGCTCTGGTTCTTTAAGAAAAGCCAGTAATTTACCAACATCACGTAATGCTTCTGTTTCTTCTTCTCCTAAAGCTTTTGCGACTCTTTTTGGGGTACCAAATAAATTAGCCAGTAGTGGAATTTTACTATCACCAGCATGCTCAAATAACAGGGCAGGGCCACCAGCTTTGAGGGTTCTATCGGCAACTTCCGTTATTTCCAGGTAAGGATCGATATTATGTGTAATACGTTTTAAATCACCATCTTCTTCCAGTGATTGTATAAAGTCTCTTAAATCCTGATATTTCATTTTAAACTTACCTACAGGACTTTTACACCTTGAAAGCGTTTCTTCACTTTAGCTTCTACCATATTTTTACCTATCATAAAGCCAAGTAAAAATAACAGCAGAATAGTGATCAGAACTACATACCAATATAATTTTAATGTATTAATAATATCATCAATGCTTAAAAGATTTTTATCCTGAGAAAATGTATCAATCTCTTCCATTAAATCATTATTCTTTTCACTGATCTGATTAAATTCCTGCTGAATTCTTGATAGCTCTTCAACTGTACTTTCATTATCAGCATTCATTTTTATTATTGTATTTTCATAATCATCTACAATTTTTTGAGTATTTGAAAATTTATCTAATTGACTGCTAAGATCTGTATTTTTTTTCTGTTCTTCAATAAGCAAATAGCTTGCTGTGGGTATATTGACCAAAAACCCATTTTTTACCCAGCCTCTTTTCCCATCTGCCGTAATTACTTTTGAATATGGACCAGATCGCTCCAGTACATCAAGAACATCGCCCGAAGTTAACAGTTTTAGTGTGCCCGAATTAGAATCTGGCTTTTTATACAATGAAAGACGTAACTTGTCGGTGACATATTTTTTTTCTTTAACTTCCTCGGTTATATTCTGTTGGCTTATCTCATCATTATTAATTTCACTATCTGCTTCCTGAGCCCATACAGGTAAGCTAAGAGTGAAAATAATTAAGTAAATAAAAATAGCTATTTTTTTCATCTTTAAACCTATTAATAATTCTTAAATCTTAAGACAATCTACAACAATTATACATCGATACCATTGTGTCTTAATAAAGCATCAATTTCTGGTTCACGTCCCATAAAACATTCAAAAGATTCCCTTGCCGGTCTTGAACCACCCTGAGAAAGAATACATTGAAGAAAACGTTTACCTGTTTGTTTATTAAATATACCTTCTTTTTCAAAAGTTGAAAATGCATCAGCTGATAAAACTTCAGCCCATTTATAACTATAGTACCCAGCAGCATAACCGCCAGCGAAAATATGTGAGAAGCTATTTTGAAATTTATTGAACGATGGTGGAATTATAACAGCTACTTTATCTCTGACAGCATCCAGAATTTGCTGTATATCCAGTTCTGTTTCTATATCATTTTTCTGATGTAATTGTATATCAAATAAAGAAAATTCAATCTGCCTGACCATTTGTAACGAGCTCTGAAAATTCTTTGCTCTTATCATTTTCTGGTACAACTCTTCCGGTAAAGATTCACCTGTTTTGTAATGTTTAGCAAACAGATTCAAGGCTTCCTTTTGCCAGCAGTAATTTTCCATAAACTGGCTTGGCAACTCAACAGCATCCCACTCAACTCCGTTGATACCTGACACTTCAGGTACATCTACTCTAGTGAGCATGTGATGCAAACCATGACCAAACTCATGAAATAATGTGATCACTTCATCATGCGTAAACAGTGCAGGTTCATCTCCAATCGGAGGCGTTAAGTTACAGGTTAAATATGCAACAGGGCTTTGGACTTCATTATTAATATTATAACGATTCACACATTTATCCATCCAGGCACCGCCACGTTTTCCATTACGGGCATATAAATCAAGATAGAATTTTCCGTTAATATTTCCATCTGCATCCATAATCTGAAAAAACCTGACATCTTCGTGCCAGGTTTCTATATCTTTTGTTACTTCAGATATTTTTATCTGATAAAGTTTTTCAACAATTTTAAATAGTCCACTGACTACCAGATCTTCAGAGAAATAGGGTTTTAAGTCTTCATCAGAAATTTTATATTTTAGCTGTTTTAATTTTTCACTAAAGTAAGCATTATCCCAGGCCATTAGTTCTTCCTTAAAACCTTCTGACTCTGCAAATTCTTTTAACTGTTTTATGTCTTTCCTGGCAACGGGTAAACTTTTCTCTGCTAATTCATTTAAAAAATTTACAACTTCTTCATAACTGGATGCCATTTTAGTTTGAAGGGACAGTTCTGAATAATGTGAGAACCCTAAAAGTCTGGCTTTTTCCTTTCTATTTTTCAGAATTTCTACCATGATTTCAGCATTATTCCATTTTTTATCTGTAAATCCCTGATCAGAAGCTCGTGTACTAAAAGCCTGATAAATTTCTTTTCTTAGCTCCCTATCCTGTGCATACGTTATCACTGCAATATAGCAGGGCATATCCAGAGTAATCCTGTAACCAGTCAGTGACTTTTGCTCTGCATATTGTTTCAACATGGCAACTGCATATTCTGGCAAACCTTTTAAACGCCTATCATCTTCTAAAATTAATTCCCAGGACTGAGATGAATCCAACAAGTTATTTTCGTAATTAGTTTTTAATTCTGATAAGCGTTTTTGAATAAACTGGTACTGCTTTTTATCTTCTCCCGATAAATCAACACCTCCCAATTTGAAATACAGTAATGAATCTTTTAATGTTTTTTGTTGCGCAGAATTTAGATTTTTATAGTTATCACTTTTTGTTATCTGTTTATAGCCTTCAAATAATTTTCTGTTCTGTCCCATCTCAGTAGAATACTCACTGATTAAAGGTAGACATTCATTATAAACCTCTCTCAATTCATCACTGCTTTTTACAGAATTTAAATGCCGAACAGGAGACCAGGCTTTATTTAATCTATCATCTAGTAATTCAAGAGGTTGAATAAAATTATCCCATCTATATTCTTCATTAAGCTCTTCTAGACTTGTAATTTTTTGTCTGTTTTCCTTTAATAAACTCTGGATAGCAAACTTTATTATTTCTGGTTTTATATGCTTAAATTGGGGCAGAACAGTTTTATTTAATAATGGATTAGACAATTTTATATATTCTCTTGTTCAATAATATTTTATAGCATTAATTAGAATAATTAATATCACAAAACATAATATTAAATAAAGCATTATTATTCTAAATTTTCGTATTAATAATTGCTTCTCTGATAGAGCTGAAATAATAAAAGGTTGATTCTTTTCTGTTGTATTTTTTAATATATGAATAAGTGTTTGCTGTTGATTTTCACGTATTTTAGCAATAGCAGCTTGTCTTATTAATTTCCATTCCTGCTTCTGTATTTTACCATTATTATCAACATCATATTTTTTCAAATATTTAAGTGGATTCTTTTTCCATTGATCCACTAAATTATTTACCTGTTTACTTAAGTTGTTTAATTCACTATTTTTTTCAACAGATTTAAACAACCCGATGGCGTAAAGTGGATCAGCTACAGTAATAAGCTTTTCAGTAAACCTATAACTTCCAAAACCAATATATCGACTCATCAACCATGATTTTAATCGACCTCTAGTTTTATCATGAGAACTACTGCCATACCAAAAACTCTCTTCAGATGGTATAACAAATGCACCTTCAGGTATTATCAGGCATTCAGAAGTATCATCTTTAAGCAGAAAAATATCATCTGAAGTTTCATTAGATTGCTCTGACCAACCGGTATACTTTCCTGTTGTATTTCTTTTTTCTACAATACATTGATACCATAAACAACGACGATGACTAAAAGGTGAAACTAATTCCATGCCTGGCATCATTTCCCCAAGACCTTTTAACTCAACATAACCTTGTGCTGCAGAGGTTATCTTTGATGTTGCTGTATCACTTATGAATCTATAACGATGATATGTTTTATAAATTTTAAAAATTAAAAAGCAAAAGAAAATAAATAGCAGGCTAACCTGAAAATGGTATTCTGCTGGACTTAAGCCATCTATATATTCATAAATCCAGAATTCCATGCGGATAATAAAGCTTAACTAAATATATTAATTAGAAAACAGGTTTTTCATATCCACATCTTTAATTTCTTCAACACTAAATTCCAATAAATCACGAGCTTTAAAATTCAAATTTCTCGCGATAATAATATCTGGAAACTGCTCTATCCGGGTATTATTGATATTTACAGATTCGTTATAGAATTCTCTTCGATCAGCAATTGCAGACTCCATAGAACTTATACGTGTTTGTAAATGCTGAAAATTTTCATTTGCTTTTAAATCTGGGTAAGCTTCAGCCACAGCAAATAAATTACCCAAACCCATTCTTAACATACCTTCTGCTTCACCTAATCCAGCCATATCCTGGGATTGTCTACTAGCAGATACCTGACTTCTAGCCTGCATAACCTTTTCCAAAGTATCTTTCTCAAACTTCATGTACTGTTTACAAGTTTCAACAAGTTTGGGGATTTCATCATGACGCTGTTTTAGTAGGACATCTATATTTGACCAGGCCTTTGAAACATTATGCTTAATCCTAACCAGATGGTTATAAATATTAATTACATAAAATATAAGAAGTACAATAACTACCAATAAAATAATTTCTCCTGCTTCCACTACTTTATACGTCCAGGTTATTTACATTGAGAGCATTTGTTTCAATAAATTCTCTACGTGGCTCTACATTATCCCCCATCAACGTAGTAAATACTTCATCTGCAGCAATTGCATCTTCAATTCTTACTTTGAGTAAACGCCTATTATCCGCATCCATTGTTGTTTCCCATAACTGTTCAGGGTTCATCTCACCTAAACCTTTATATCGTTGAATATTTTGACCTTTTTTAGCTTCAGTCATTAGCCACTCATAAACTTCACTAAATTGAGATACCTTGTGTTTTTTCTCGCCTCTGCTCACAAATGACTCTTCAGTAAATAAATCAAGAACCTGGTCAACGAATTTTTTAATGAGTTCATAGTCAGGACTATTGAAAAAATTGGTATGAACAATATTTTCACTTTCTATACCATAAACTTTTTTAGTAATTACTATTTCCTGTTCTTCTCGTTCATTTACTCTCAGCGAAACTTTGAACTGAATAGAGTTAACTGATTTATCATTTAAACGTTTTTGTAAACTATCTAACCATGAATCAAATTCCTGACTTGTTGTATCAGTATTCAACATAGCAGAATCTACAGAAGGCATTTCAAGTAAATTATCCAGAAATTCTGTTGGAATAGTTCTTTTTAATCTCACAAAAATTGCAATTAAATCCATATATTGTCTTGCAATATTTTCTAATGCTAAATCAGATAATGCTGGCGCACTCTCATCAACATATAATTTAGCACCTTCGATAGCTAATTGAAGTAAGTGATTATTAAGTTCGTTATCGTCCTTTACATACCTTTCCTGTTTACCTTTTTTAATTTTGTATAAAGGAGGTTGAGCTATATAGATATGTCCATTCTCTATCAAAGCTGGCATTTGCCTATAGAAAAATGTTAATAAAAGAGTACGAATATGAGATCCATCAACATCAGCATCAGTCATGATAATAATATGATGATAGCGAAGCTTTTCTATATTAAATTCATCACGTCCTATTCCTGTTCCTAGAGCAGTAATTAATGTGCCAACTTCAGCAGACCCAAGCATTTTATCAAAACGCGCCTTTTCAACATTAAGAATTTTTCCTTTCAATGGCAAAATAGCCTGTGTTCTTCTATTTCTCCCCTGTTTTGCAGAGCCTCCAGCAGAGTCACCCTCCACAAGGTAAATTTCAGAAAGTGCAGGATCTTTTTCCTGACAGTCAGCAAGTTTTCCTGGTAACCCTGCAATATCCAGAGCACCTTTTCGGCGTGTCATTTCTCTTGCCTTTCTAGCTGCTTCTCTTGCTCTTGCAGCATCAACTATCTTACCGATAATAGTTTTTGAATCACCAGGGTTTTCTTCAAGGAAATCTTTCAATGCATCTGACATTACTGACTCAACGACAGATTTTACTTCAGACGATACTAACTTATCTTTAGTTTGAGATGAGAACTTTGGATCAGGCACTTTAACAGATAAAACCGCTGTTAAACCTTCTCGAGCATCATCACCACTAGTTGATGCTTTATTTTTACCATTTAAGTTACTTTCCATGTACTGGTTCAATGTTCTGGTTAATGCCGTTCTAAAACCAGATAAATGAGCACCACCATCACGTTGAGGAATATTATTGGTGAAGCAAAATATATTTTCCTGGTAAGAATCATTCCACTGCATAGAAACTTCAACGCCAACATCATCCTTTTCGGTAGAAAAACTGATTACTTTTTGATGGATAGGTGTTTTATTTTTATTTAAATGTTCTACAAATGCTTTAATGCCACCTTCATACTCAAAAACATCATTTTTAGAAGAACGTTCATCTTGTAAGTGAATACGCACACCTGAGTTCAAAAAAGATAATTCACGTAATCTTTTCGCCAAAATATCATAATGAAATTCAATATCACTGAAAGTTTTTTTACTCGGTTTAAAGCAAATCTCAGTACCTGTTTGTTCTGTATCTTTTATAACCTTTAATGGGGCAACAGGCTCACCATGAACATACTCCTGAAAATGAACTTTCCCATGCCTTTTAATAGTGAGCTTTACATTTTCTGATAAAGCATTTACAACAGATACACCCACACCATGCAAACCACCTGACACCTTATAAGAATTATCGTCAAATTTACCGCCAGCATGAAGAACAGTCATAATTACTTCTGCAGCAGAACGTCCTTCTTCTTCGTGAATATCTACCGGTATTCCACGTCCATCATCAATAACTGAAACCGAATTATCAGTATGTATAACGACTTGTATTTCTGAACAATGTCCTGCTAAAGCTTCATCAATTGAGTTATCAACTGCTTCAAAAACCATATGATGCAAGCCAGACCCATCGTCTGTATCACCGATATACATACCCGGTCTTTTTCTTACTGCATCAAGTCCTTTTAGGACTTTAATACTCGATGAATCATATTCTGACATTGTGTGCTCTTGTGTGTTTTACAGCTTTTATCATACCATGTTCCACGTGAAACAGTTTATATTCTTCATGGCTTTTAAACAGACAATCACTAGTTTTAATATTGGTTATGAATAGCTGAATATTTTTATTCTTCAGCTTATTTAAAATATACAATACCGAATCCTCATCAAGTTCAGCTTCAATATCATCAATCAATATAATAAGTTTAGATTCCTTATATTCCTGAACTAAAAATATTTGCGCTAAAAGCAGTACGATTGCTATTTTTTTAATTTGCCCTCTTGAAAGAACATGTTGAATATCGTGCCCTTCTGATAATATTTTAATATCATCTCTATGAATTCCACATTGGGTAAATCCATATTTTTTATCTTTAAGATGTGTCTCTTTTAAATTATCTAATATTGTTTTCGATATATCCCAGCCTGGTTTATAAATTATATCTAAAGGTGTTTTACATAAAACTTCAGAAAACTGTTTATTAATTATTTGCTGAATGGACTCGATATATTTTTTTCTCAAATCAAATATATTATGTCCGAGTACTGAAAGTTTATTATCCCAATAATTTAATTCTGAATAGTTTTTTCTTTGTTTAAGTAAAGAGTTTCTTTGCTTTAAAGAATGTTTATAGTCTGACCATATTGATTGATATTTATGTTCCACGTGAAACAAACACCAATCAATGAACTCTCTCTTAATAGCAGGGGTTCCGAGTATCAGGTCAAAACTATTTGAATTAATGATTTTTACAGGGGTTCTTTTTGCTAACAATGAAACTTTGTAGATATTCTCATTATTTATTCGAATTGTAGTTTTTTTTGTAGTTCTGGAAATACCGGCTTTGTAATCTTCGAATAAAGAAAATATAAGGAAACTCTTTTTATTATGCTTAATACAATGATTAATTGTGTGTGTTTTAAAGGAACGTCCCTGACAAATAATATGTAATGCTTCAAGTAAATTAGTTTTTCCTGAAGCATTTAAACCTGTAAATACGTTTAAGTTTTCATCCAGGTCGAGTGTTGTAGATGTCAGGTTTCTAAAATCATTAAGGCTTAACTGCCTTATAGACATATTATTATTTTATAAACGCATTGGCATAACAACATAACGAAATTGATCTGTTTCTGTAGAAGTTATAATGCAGCTACTATTAGCATCTTTAAGGTTTATTGCTATATCTTCAGAATCGAGCACTGAAAATACATCCAGTAAGTAAGTGACATTAAAACCAATCTCTATATTTGTTTCATTATACTGAACGGTAATTTCTTCTTCAGCTTCTTCCTGATCAGGGTTATTAGCCTGAATCGATAAATTGTTTTCACTGAAAATTAATCTGATCCCTCTGTATTTTTCATTTGAAAGTATAGAAATACGATGTAGGGATTGTTTTAACAATTCTCTATTAACGGTCATTTTTTTGTTACCGTCTACAGGAATAACTCTATTGTAATCAGGGTATTTTCCGTCTATCAACTTTGATGTAAAAATTAAATCACTGGTTTTAGCTCTTATATGATTTTGACTCAAAGTAATAGTCACTTCTTCTTCAGAAGGGATTAATAATCGAGCTAACTCGAGAATACCTTTTCTAGGTATTATCAACTGCTTTTCCGTACTCAATCCAGTGGGCTCATTGTATTCACTTAAAGCTAGGCGATGGCCATCTGTTGCTACCAATCTAATTCCATCTTTTGAAAGTTCTAATAACATACCGTTAAGATAATAACGAACATCCTGTTGAGCCATTGCAAAGGCTGTTTTATCAATTAACAATTTCAGGGTTTTCTGCGAAATGGTGAATTGACTGAGTGATTTCATTTCGTCAACCCTGGGGAAATCTTTTGCGGGTAGGGTAGCTAGTGTAAATCGACTTCTACCTGAGACAAGAATGACTTTATTATCTTCAAAATTGAATTTGATTTCTGACTTGTCAGGTAAAGCCTTACATATATCTAATAACTTTCTCGCAGGTACTGTCGTTGAAAAATCTTCAGTTACAGAAATATCAAGCATCGCTATTAATTCTATTTCTAGATCAGTTGCAGTTAAGGTGAGTTTTCCATTATCTGTTTGAATAAGAACATTGCCTAAAATAGGTAATGTCTGTTTTCGTTCAACGGCACCAATTACATGTTGTAAAGGAGTCAGAATTTGATCTCTATTAATAATAATATTCATTATATATATAAACTGTTGTTGTTATTAGTAACTCTAGTAAATGTTGATAAATGTAAAATATTGTTATAATTCAATTACTTAGTTACTAAAAGTTATTGTTTTTACTTGTCACTATGTTATCAGTAAACTGTGGATAAGTGATGGATAAAATAGAGCGTAATTTTTATTCAGTAGTTATCCACAACTATCTAACAGACTTATTAAAATTTAATCAAATGTTTAGTTACTCAATGTTCTAAACAGGTTTTCAAAATCTTCATTTATTAAATGATCTTCTTTGCATAATTCAGTTACTTTTCGACAGGCATGTAAAACTGTCGTGTGGTCTCTACCTCCGAATGCACTGCCTATTTCAGGTAAACTGTGACGAGTAAGTTGCTTGGCCAACGCCATGGCTATTTGTCTGGGCCGGGTAATGGAACGGGTTCTGCGGCTCGATAACAAATCAGAGATTGTAACTTTGAAATAATCCGAAACAGTTTTTTGAATATTTTCTATGGTAATTTTTTTATCCTTAACTGCGAGTAAATCTTTCAGCGCCTCACGAGTAAACTCCTGAGTAATATGATGTCCGGTAAAATGAGCGTGGGCAATTACCCGTTTCAATGCACCTTCGAGTTCACGAATATTGGATTTAAATTTGCTCGCAATGAAGAAAGCGACTTCTTCAGGTAAATGAGCCTTTATGGATTCTGCCTTGCTTTGTAAAATGGCAACTCGGGTTTCCAGGTCTGGTGGTTTAATATCTACTGCTAATCCCCAGCCAAGACGAGATCTAATTCTTTCTTCAAGTCCATCTATTTCCTTGGGGTATCTATCGCACGTAATAATCATTTGTGCTTTAGATTCATACAAAGAGTTAAACGTGTGAAAAAATTCTTCCTGTGATCGGTTTTTATCGGCAAGAAATTGAATATCATCGATTAATAAGGCATCTACACTGCGATAAAAATTCTTGAATTCATTGATTTTACTGTGCTGCAATGCTTTTACCATGTCAGAAACAAACCGTTCACAATTGACATAAACAACATTACTTTCAGGTCTGAGTTTTTTAATCTGGTTTCCTGCAGCTTGCATTAAATGGGTTTTTCCAAGCCCAACACCACCATAAATATACAGAGGATTATAATCAGAACCTGGTTTGCTACTAACCTGAATTGATGCAGCACGAGCTAGTTGATTTGATTTTCCTTCTACATAATTCTCAAATACCTGAGATTCATTCAAATTGGATGGATAGCCAGGGTTGATAGAAGCTGGCCGAGTTGTATTTATTGACTGGTTATTATTCGCACTCGAAGGTGCTTTAATCTGGCTTCCAATAGTGATGGTGACATCAATTGATTTAGTGTCATCCAGGTTATGAACTGCTGATTTTATCTGTTCGAGAAAATTTTTCTTCACCCAATCCATAACGAAACGATTAGGCGCTAATAATTTTAAAGTATTATTCTCGAGAGCTACCTGTAAAGGTAGAATCCAGGTATTAAACTGTTGTTCACTCAGTTCAGTCTCAAGATGAGTAATACACTGTTGCCACAGATCGTTTTTCAAGCTTTGTTCCTGATTAGGGTTTTTATTTATATTGGTCTGTGAGTTACAGGCAAAAGTATTTCAGTGAATAATTTTACAGTTTGACTTTCATTCAGACGAAGTAAGCATTATCGTACTTATCCACAGGACGTGCAAAACTATTTTTATTAAATTTGAATAATTAATCAATATAAGTAAAAAATAATATTGACGAATGGCGAACTTATCAGTATCGTGTCGCGCCTGCCTTTTTTAGGCAACTGATCAGTTGTGAGAATTTAATATGAAACGTACATTTCAACCTAGTAATCTAAAACGTGCTAGAACCCATGGTTTTCGCGCACGCATGCAAACGCGTGGCGGACGTCTTGTTATCAAGGCAAGAAGAGCAAAAGGTAGAGCGCGTTTAACGCCTTAGCCTAATGGATTCCGGAGCTGGAGAGTCTTTCTCCAGGTCATCCAGGCTCACCCTTGCTGGTGAATACAAGCAGGTTTTCCAAAATAATATTCGTGTATCTGATGACTGTTTTACCTTATTAGTGGGTAAAGATCAGGGATTAAAGAGTAGAATAGGATTTGCCGTAGCAAAAAAACAGCTCAAACGTGCTGTTGATAGAAATAAGGTGAAACGCCTTATAAGAGAAAGTTTTCGTTTACATCAAAACGATTTGCCTGATCTAGATATCGTCGTTATGGTGCGTTTTAAAATTTTACAGTTAAATAATCAGCAAATATTTGCAAGACTGGATAAACATTGGCGCAAAGTGATCAAGCAATGCGAAAAATTTTGATACTGCCAATTCGTTTTTACCGCTTTGCGATAAGCCCGTTTTTAGTAAGCCGTTGCCGTTATACTCCTACCTGTTCTGAATATGCTATTGAAGCAATCGAGCGATTTGGTGCATTAAAAGGTGGATGGTTAGCTATAAAAAGAATATTTTCCTGCCATCCCTGGGGAAAATGTGGCTATGATCCGGTTCCACCCAAACATTAATTACTACAACACGAACTACTATGGATAATTCAAGACTCTTTCTCTATGCAGCCTTAGCATTTGTTGGATTACTCATCTGGGAGCAGTGGAAAGCTGATTATGATCCACAACCTGAACCTGTGGTTCAACAACAGCAACAATCAATATCGCCCAACGCTTCAACAGCATCAAATTCATCGATTGCTAATGATCTGCCTGAACTTGCCAGTATGCAGAATGAAGCAGGATCAGAGACTGAAAATAGTGCAGCGGCAGTGAGTGGAAAACTTATTCACGTAGAAACGGATACCATTGAAGCCCAAATAGATACACTTGGTGGTGTTATAAAATCTTTAAAATTAAAGAAATATCCAGTTGATATTGAGCACCCTGATGATTATCTTGAATTAGTTCATAATCAGCAGGATTCTGTTTATATTGTTCAAAATGGCTTAAGATCCTCGGCCAGTGCGGCTCCAACTCATTACAGTTCTTTTACTACGGCTAAAGACAGTTATGTAATGGATGATTCAGCCGATGTATTGAGAGTGCCTTTTCAGTGGCAGGAAAATGGCATTCAGGTTATTAAAACCTATGAATTTAAACGTGGTGATTATTTAATAAATCTAAATCATCGTGTCATCAATCAGTCAAATAATGAATGGGTTGGCAGTCAGTATCGTCAAATTCAACGTTCACGACCATTAGAAACTAGCAAACTACTTTATACCTACACAGGTGCTGTTGTTTATAATGAAGAAATAAAATATGAAAAAATAGATTTTGATGATATGGAAGAAAAAGCCTTCCAACTGGAGTCTTCCGGTGGTTGGGCAGCGATGATTCATCACTATTTTCTGTCTGCCTGGATAGCTCAACCTGAAGAAAAAAACCTTCTTTATTCAATTTCAAATACTAAACGTTATCCCGCCACATATACCATCGGTATGCGATCTGATAATCAGCAAATTGCTGCAGGCTCTGAAAGTGAATTTAATAGTCAGCTTTTTGTGGGACCAAAACTGGTTAAACGACTGGAAGAAATTACCCCGGGTCTCGAATTAACGGTTGATTACGGAGCACTTACTTTCCTGTCTAAACCTTTGTATTGGGTACTGTCATTCTTTTATGATCTTGTTGGAAACTGGGGATTAGCCATCATTTTGTTGACGCTGACAGTAAAGGCAATATTCTTTAAGTTATCTGAAAAAAGTTTCAAATCGATGGCCAGAATGCGTAAGGTCGGTCCACGCCTGAAAGCATTGAAAGAGCGTTATGGTGATGATCGTCAACAGATGAATAAGGCGATGATGGAGCTGTATAAAACAGAAAAAATTAATCCAATGGGTGGTTGTTTACCAATGCTGGTTCAAATGCCTGTATTTATCGCTTTGTATTGGGCTTTATTAGAAAGTGTAGACTTGCGCCAGGCGCCGTTTATTTTCTGGATACAGGATTTATCAATAATGGATCCTTATTATATCTTGCCGGTTATCATGGGAATCAGCATGATTATCCAGCAAAAACTGAGTCCTACGCCTATGGCTGACCCAGTGCAGGCAAAAATGATGATGGCTCTACCTTTAGTATTTACCGTATTTTTTGCCTTTTTCCCTTCAGGACTAGTTTTATACTGGGTTTCAAATAATATCCTGACAATTTCGCAGCAATGGGTTATCACTAAACGTATAGATTCTGGTGAAGAAAAATAAGCTGTTGCTCTAAGAAATAGCTATGTCACAGGATACCATTGCCGCTATTGCAACCCCACCGGGTGTAGGCGGCATTGGTATTATCAGGTTATCGGGTCAGAATTCACTTTCTATCGCTGAATCTTTAACCCAATCCTCTCTAAAAGCCGGCTCTACTCAATTCAGAAAATTTTTCGATGCACAAAAGCAACAGCTTGACCATGGCATAGTCCTTTATTTTAAATCACCACATTCTTTTACCGGTGAAGACGTGATTGAGCTTCAAGGTCATGGTGGCGTGATTTTGCAGGAAATGATGCTCAGTAGAGTATGTGAACTGGGTGCCAGGATTGCCCATGCGGGTGAATACTCTGAACGTGCTTTTCATAATGACAAACTGGATCTTACTCAGGCCGAAGCTATTGCAGATTTAATTGAGTCTGGCAGCCAGGCAGCAGCCCGCGCCGCAATGCGATCCTTGCAGGGAGTGTTTTCTGAAAAAATTCATAGTCTGGTTGAATCGATAATCAATTTACGTGCCTATGTTGAAGCGGCCCTTGATTTTGCTGAAGAAGAAATCGATTTTTTAGCAGAATCGGATATCCAGCAACAAATTCAGAACATCATAGACTGTAATCAGCATATTCTGGATGAAGCTGAAAAGGGCAGGGTATTAAATGAAGGCATGACACTGGCAATAGCCGGTCGACCAAATGCTGGAAAATCCAGCTTATTGAATTACCTGGCGGGATATGATGCAGCCATAGTGACAGATATTGAAGGCACAACTCGAGATGTGATCAGAGAGCATATAGCCTTGAAAGGGGTGCCTGTAAAAATCATAGATACTGCAGGACTAAGAGATTCGAGTGACCCGATAGAACAGGAAGGCATTAAGCGTGCCTGGCATGAAATAGATAAAGCAGATGTGGTATTGCTGCTGATTGATGCTTCAAAAGGATTTTCTGAAGAAGATAAAAATATAGAAAGCCGTTTAACAGAGGCTCATGTTTTACGTTTGTACACAAAATCAGACCTGTTAGATTCTGCACAGAAAAGTTCTATAAATGATAGTTTAATCTCTACCAAAAATGGTGAAGGCATTGATGGTGTGATTGATTTGCTCACTAAAAATTATGCTGACTACAATCAAAATCAATCAACTTTTATTGCTCGAAAAAGGCATGTAGAAGCTTTAAAAGCCAGTTTGAAAAGTTTACAGAGTGCTAAATCAATCTTTGAAGAAACCCATTCAGGTGAGTTAATGGCTGAAGATTTGCGTTTTGCTCAAAAGGCGCTGAATCAAATAACCGGTGAATTCACCACCGAAGATTTACTGGGGAAAATATTCTCCAGCTTCTGTGTTGGAAAGTAAGAGAAAATCAGCTTTAAAAGCTGATGTAAAACTACAGTTGCAACATACGTTCCTTTTCTTCAGCTGAAGGTTCAAAAGTTCTGCTACGGTAATATTCAAAAATAGCATTAACTGCTTCCTGTGGATCATCGATAATTTTTATTAAATCAAGATCTGATTCATTAATGGCTCCTTCTTTAGCCAACGTATTTTTAAACCAGTCAATTAAACCAGACCAGAATTCAGAGTCGATTAGAATAATTGGAATTTTTCGTGTTTTGCCGGTTTGTACCAGGGTAAGGATTTCAGCCATTTCATCCAGTGTTCCAAATCCACCGGGTAATACAATATAAGCAGTAGCATATTTTAAAAACATAACCTTACGAGTGAAAAAATGACGGAAATTTAATGAAATATCCTGGTACTCATTTGTGGTTTGTTCATGAGGTAATTGAATATTCAATCCAATACTGGAAGATTTTCCTGCATATGCTCCTTTATTGGCTGCTTCCATGATTCCAGGACCACCACCACTCACCACGGAAAATCCGGCGTCCGATAATAAACGGGCAATTTTTTCAGCTTTTTTATAGTAGGGATGGTCGGTGTCCGTTCTTGCAGAACCAAAAATACTAACAGATGGTTTAATGCAGGCCAGGTTTTCAAAACCATCCACAAACTCAGCCATGATTTGAAAAATTTTCCAGGATTCCCGAGTCAAAGCAGATTCAATATAAGCGATATCTTCCTTGCTCTTAACTGTGTTTTTACTATTCATTCAGGTATTCTGCCCAGGTATTTTAATTTCCGATTGTTAATTGTAACGTATTCATATGAAAGAAGAGAAAAGAAAAAAACTGGTATTGGTGGATGGTAGTTCATACCTGTTTCGTGCATTTCACGGTTTACCCCCCTTAATCAGTAATGGACATCCAACCGGTGCAATTTACGGTGTTTTGAATATGTTACGAAAATTGATTTTGGATGAAAATCCAGATCTTATCGGGGTTATCTTTGATGCTAAAGGTAAAACTTTCAGGAATGATATTTATACAGAATATAAAGCTAATCGTCCCCCGATGCCGGATGATCTGCGTATGCAAATTGAGCCGCTACATGAAATTATCAAGGCTCAAGGTTTACCATTGGTCATTGTCGATAAGGTAGAAGCCGATGATGTGATTGGCACTTTAGCCAAACAGGCTGCCGAGCAGGGTTTCCAGGTACTTGTTTCCACCGGTGATAAGGATATGGCTCAGCTGGTGAATGAACATGTCACGTTAATCAACACGATGAATAACGTGCTGATGGATGAAGATATGGTGCTTGAAAAGTTTCAGGTAAAACCAGATCAAATTATTGATTATCTGGCGCTGATGGGTGATACCTCAGATAATATTCCAGGGGTTCCTAAAGTTGGCCCTAAAACAGCCAGTAAATGGTTGAATGAATACGATAGCTTACAGAATGTGATGGATAATGCTGAAAATTTCAAAGGAAAAGTTGGTGAAAATCTGCGGGCTTCACTGGACTTTTTACCCATGTCATATGAACTTGCAACTATCAAGTTAGATGTTGAGCTTGATTTTGAAATAAAGGATTTAAAACTAAAGGATATAGATGCAAAAGTACTGAGTGACTTTTATCAGCAATTTGAATTCAAACGCTGGCTGGATGAACTGGAGTCTGAAGGTTTTGAGATTGAACCTGCAGAACCAGCACCCGAAACAGAATATGAAGTTATTCTAGATCAACCTTCATTTGACTCATGGTTACAGAAAATCAGTTCAGTAGAACTGTTTGCAATAGATACCGAAACCACTAGCATCAATTATATGGATGCCGAAATTGTTGGTTTATCTTTATGTGTCGAAGAAAATAAGGCCTGTTACATTCCGCTCAGCCATAATTACTCTGGAGCTCCGGAGCAATTAAATAGACAACAGGTGCTACAAGCATTAAAACCTGTTCTGGAAAATCCTGAAATAGGCAAGGTGGGGCAAAATATCAAATATGAACATCACATTTTTAAAAAATATGATATTGATTTAAAAGGTATGCAGCATGACACCATGTTGCAATCTTATGTTTTAAACTCAACGGCTACTCGGCATAACATGGATGATCTTTCTGAGTTTTATCTAAATAGAAAAACCATTTATTTTGAAGATGTTGCCGGAAAAGGTGCTAAACAAGTTACTTTTGATCAGGTTGATCTGGAGCTAGCGGTTCCTTATGCCAGTGAAGATGCTGATGTCACTTTACAGTTACACCAGGCTCTATTTGATCAACTGCAAAAAGATGAAGCATTACTCAATGTTTATCGTGATATAGAAATGCCATTGATCCCTGTGCTGGCACGCATCGAACAAAATGGTGTTTGTCTCGATCAGGGACTACTGGAAAAACAGGCTCAGGAAGTTGATGAGCTTTTAGATAATATTCAGGCAAACATTTTTGAGCTGGCAGGAGAAAACTTTAATTTAAGTTCCCCCAAACAAATCCAGGTAATTTTATTTGAGAAATTAGAATTACCGGTTATTCGAAAAACCCCAAAAGGCCAGCCCTCAACGGCAGAAGATGTGCTGGAAGAGCTGGCCAGGGATCATGATATTCCTCGTTTATTACTGGAACACAGAAGCCTGAATAAATTGAAAACCACCTATATCGATAAATTGCCACAACAGGTAAATTTGCACACGGGCAGAATTCATACCTCTTATCATCAGGCGGTTGCATCTACCGGAAGGTTATCTTCATCTAATCCAAATTTACAGAATATCCCGGTTAGATCAGAACAGGGTCGTCGTATTCGCGATGCGTTTATAGCGCCTGAAGGTTTTAAAATAATGGCACTGGACTATTCTCAGATTGAACTACGCATCATGGCTCACCTTTCTGCTGATGAAAGCCTGTTAAATGCTTTCGCTCAGGGTCTGGATGTTCACAGGGCAACGGCTGCAGAGGTTTTTGCTGTTTCTAATGAGCTAGTGACTATTGATCAACGACGAGCAGCTAAAGCGATAAACTTTGGTTTAATTTATGGAATGTCAGCCTTTGGATTAGGCAAACAATTGAATATTGGTCGAAATGAAGCACAGAAGTATGTTGACCTGTATTTTGAACGTTATCCGGGTGTAAAAACTTATATGGATGAAACCCGTGAGAAAGCTCATGAAACAGGTTATGTAGAAACTGTTTTTGGTCGTCGTCTGTATTTGCCAGAGCTTAAATCAAGAAATGCACAACGTCGACATTATGCTGAAAGAACAGCCATCAATGCACCAATGCAAGGTACAGCAGCCGATATAATTAAAATAGCAATGATAAAAGTGGATCAATGGTTAAGCAGTGAAGGTGATCAAGCCAGAATGATTATGCAGGTACATGATGAACTGGTGTTTGAAATTAAGCAGCAAGATCTAGATTATTATCGTGAAAAATTGTGCACGTTAATGACGTCGGCTGCAGATTTATCAGTTTCTCTTGAGGTTGATGCAGGTGTTGGGGATAGCTGGAATGAAGCTCACTAGGCAGAAAAGTACATTACACAGTCAAATTAGTGCCGACTGTCGGACAAATGGGAAAAAATATATTAACTGACTATAACTACAGTATATGAAGGAACCATGGACAAATGTTTTGGTCATATAGTTAATGCGCTAAAGCCCAGCGCAAGTTCGTTCTTCCCTCCTGTTGAACGAACAGATCCGGAAACCCCACCGGATCGTTATTTAAACCCTGGCTGAGTTAAGTCTCTTGCCGGGGTTTTTTTTGGCCGGGAAATGCAAAGTCTGTAGGGTGCACCCTACAAACTACTCAACTTCAAGAAACTTATTACAGTGATCAATAAACTCATCAAGACCTAACCCACTTAAAGCAGAAAATGCAGACACACTAATATCTTCATCGCTCAATTCTTTTTCAATTTTCATGATGGTTCTTTTACGAGCATCGTTTTTTAACTTATCTGCTTTGGTTAGTAAAATATGAATAGGTAACTGTTTATCCATTAATTCAATAAGCCCCCAATCCATATCAGTCATTCCGCGCCGAATATCAACGACAATGATCAGGCAGCTTAATGATTTACGTTCAAGCAAATAACTTGAAAGCACGGTATTCCAGTGTTGGCGTAGCTTTTTTGGCACTTTTGCAAAACCGTAACCGGGTAAATCAACGAGTCGTCGTTCATCATCCAGCTCAAAAAAATTGATTAACTGTGTACGTCCAGGAGTTTTACTGGTTTTACAAAGATTTTTCTGATTGGTCAGCCTGTTAATAGCGGTAGACTTCCCGGCGTTGGATCGTCCTGCAAAAGCTATTTCAAGCCCAACGTCTTCAACAAGCTGAGAAAGCTCAAATGCACTGGTTAAATAGCTCGCTTTTTGATATAGGTTAGGCATTAGGCAGAGTTTATTGAATAGAAAGGTCAGGTATGATATACATTCCGCCCCAAAATTTCTGTATTCATTTTTTAATTAGGAGATCATATGAAAGCTCGCCACATCAAAGCGGTAATGCTTGGGTTAACAGGCTTAATGGCTGTAACCTCAATTCAGGCGGCTGATATCGAAGCCGGTAAAGCTAAAACACCTTTGTGCATCGGTTGCCACATGGCAGATGGTAATAGTGTTAATGTAATTTGGCCACGTCTGGCAGGACAGCAGGCTTCTTATCTGGTGAAACAGCTTCGTGATTTCAAATCAGGAAAAAGAAGTGACCCAACTATGAATGCGATGGTTGCTTCATTGAACGATGAAGATATGGTTAATATTGCAGCTTTCTTTGCATCACAAAAGCCAAATGAAGCTAAATTTGATGAAGCATTAATCGGAAAAGGACAAAATATCTATCGTGGTGGTATTACTGAAACTGCAGTAGCTGCCTGCATGGGTTGTCATAGCCCTGGCGGAGAAGGAAATGGTCCTGCTGCTTACCCTGGCTTAAAAGGTCAGCATCCAGAGTATATTGCTGCCCAGCTACAAAAATTTAAAGATGGCAGTCGTACTAACGATGCAGGAAAGATGATGCGAAATGTTGCAAATCGTATGTCTAATGCTGAAATGAAAGCTGTAGCAGCCTATGTTGCAGGTTTGAAATAATAAAAGACACCATCCTCAATAGTCTAAGGACTATTGAGGGTATCCCAAAAAAGAAAACCCTGAACCTAAGACTATAATAAATTGCTGAGTTCTGGTTTGTTCATCCAATATTCATGTTAATTAAGTTAAACTATCTGCTAACTTAATGGTCAAAAAGAATCGTTTCAATATAACAACAAGAGGTGACACTATGTTCCGAACTGGAATTTTTACTATTTTAGCTTTACTGATTTCTTTTACATCGGTAAATGCACAGCAATTCGATGAAGGAATTGAATACATTAAAATTAATAAACCGGTAAAAACTTCTAATCCGGACAAAGTCGTTGTAACTGAATTATTCTGGTATGGCTGCCCACATTGTTTTCGATTTGAGCCATATGTTGAACAATGGCAGAAATCCATTCCAGATAGTGTTGTAGTAGAACAGGTACCCTCAGTATTGAATTCCAGCTGGATGGAACATGCTCGTGCCTTTTTTGCGCTACAAATGATGGGAGAGACTGAAAAGGTTCATAAAAAACTATTTAGTGCAATTCATCTGAAAAATAAACGTTTAAACAGCATTGATACACTGGCCGCATTTGTTAAAAATCTTGGAGTCGATGAGAAAAAATTTCGTGATCACTACCACTCTTTTCCAGTTGATACACTGGTTAGAAAAAGTAAACAGAAAGAGCGTAAATATGGACATCGCGGAGTACCAGCTGTTGTAATCAATGGAAAATATAGAACCAGTGCTTCCCAGGCAGGCAGTAATGCCAAAATGATTGAGGTTATTGACTATCTGGTAAAGAAAGAAATGGCTGAAATGAAATAGCCAGAGATTCACTATTTTATAGATAACCTCTAAAATTTTAGAGGTTATCTAGTTTTACCCTTATTATTCCACGTTTTCACTGCCCACATTTAAAATTCTGGCTTTACAGCTCTTTCAAAAGCCGGTTAAGATTGTTCCCTGTTTAGAACTGAGACTTCTTTGTTTCAGATATCACTTATAAATAACTAGCTTTAAGGGGAATTAATGCCACATATTGTCATTGCGGGTGCTGGCTTTGCTGCTTGTACAGCTATAAAAACATTAAGAAAAAAAGGGTTTAATGGAAAAATAAGTCTTGTCGCCCCCCGCGCCGAACTTTTTTATTACCCAAGTCTGATATGGGTTCCACCCGGAAAAAGAAATCATACGGATCTTATCGTGCCATTGCATGATTACCTGGAAAGGAAAAATGTTAATTATATCCAGTCTAAAGTAACAGGCATTGATACTTCAGCAAAATCACTGAAACTGGAAAATGACTCTATCGATTATGATGCCGTAATTATTGCCAGTGGTGGCCGTTATATTAGAAAACTTCCCGGCATTGAGCATGCCAAAATAGCCTGTAGCGGCTGGGAAGATACCAAGGGTTTTTCAGATAAGCTGGCTGCAATGAATGAAGGCACAATTGCATTTGGATTTTCGGGTAATCCAAATGAACCGTCAGCCATGCGTGGCGGACCGGTTTTTGAATTTCTTTTTGGTGTTGATACCATGCTAAGACAACAGGGAAGACGAGAAAAATTCAATCTTGTCTTTTTCAGTCCAGCCCCAAAACCGGGTAAACGCATGGGTGAAAAAGCAGTTGATAAAATTCTTGCAGAAATGAAAAAGCGGAATATAAAAACTTATCTTGGTAAAAAGATGAAACGCTTTACCGAGAACTCTGTTGAAACAGAAAAAGAAACATTTAAAGCGGATTTAATTCTTTTTATACCAGGAATGACAGGGCCTGACTGGGCCATTAATTCAGGGCTTAGCTTATCTGAAGGTGGGTTTTTTAAGGCTAATGAATTTTGTCAGGTTGAAGGTGAGGATGCAGTATTTGTTGCAGGAGATGCTGGAAGTTTTCCAGGACCGGATTGGAAACCGAAACAGGCACACATGGCAGATCTTCAAGCTGAAGCAGCTGCAAAAAATATACTTGAAGTGCTACATCTGAAAAAAGTCAGGCATACTTTTAAGACAGAATTGATTTGTATTGTTGATACATTGACAAATGCAAGCATGGTTTACCGTGGTTCAAAACGTGGTTTTATGATGAAGATGCCACCTTTACACTGGGTTAAAGTTTTTTATGAGAAAATGTATCTGAAGGCTTATATTAAATAGGTTCAGACTACTACTCTATCTTGAGAGTCTGTAGGGTGCGCCGTGCGCACCATGAATTTTAGTACCCATCCCAATGGTGCGCACGGCGCACCCTACACCAATATCAGGCTAAACCTAGAAAGCTTTCAGTGCTGTTTCTACTCGGGAATACTCATCTTCAATAGCATTTAGTTGCTGGCTTTCCACAGCCTTGTTTTCTTTACATTGAAGCTCTAATGATTTTGCCAGGGATGATAAGTTTAATGCTCCAAGGTTTGCACTGCTGGATTTTAAACTGTGAGCATTGCGTTGTAATATTTCGAATTGCTGACTGCTTTTTGCATTCCATAAATCTGAAATTATTTGCCTGCTATTTTCAAAAAAAGCAGGTAATAATTCTTCGAAATCATCTTCCATAGCTTTTTTTAAAGTGATTAAAATATCTTTATCGAGTGGGTTAGCAGTGGATAATAATTGAGAGTAGATTTTAGGCATTTTATCTGGGGCCTCTTTGGTGATTACTTCCTGAATGGATGATAATAAAATTTCAGTTGTAAATGGTTTTGCTACAAATCCCTGCATTCCGGCACTGATACACTTCCCTTTGTCACTTTCCATTGCATTGGCTGTAAGTGCGACAATGGGTACAGTCAAATTATATTTTTTTGCTGAAATGCATTTATTTCTTCTGTCGCCTCAAAGCCATCTTTAACTGGCATTTGACAATCCATTAATACAACATCAAATATGTTAGTCTTAAAGAGGTCGATGGCTTCCTGTCCATTATTTGCAACCATAATCAAAAAATTGTGTTTCATAAGTAAACTGCTGGCAACCTTTTGATTTACAATATTATCTTCAGCAAGAAGAACTCTGACACCTTTAAAGTCAACATTTAGTACATCATCATTTTTTGAATCTATAACATCGTACTTTGTGATAATTCCAGAATAACTGGATGTCTTATTTTTAAATTCCCCTAGAACACACTCGAGAGTATTGTGCATAACTTCGGATAAAGCAGGCTTTGTTAAATAACCAGAAAATCCAATATCTTCAAACTTTTTGGCATCCCCCTTACGAGCTGAAGAAGAGTAAATAACCAGTGGGCAGGCAGGAATTTGAGGGTCACTTATAATTAATTTTCCGAGTTCTGCACCATCAATATCAGGCATCAAATAGTCAAGAATAATCAGATCAAAATCTTTCCTGGTTTTTTCTGAATCTCTTAATATTTCAATGGCCTGTAAATAATTTGTAGCCACAGATACTTCCATACCAAAGTGTTGTAATTGGTTACGTAAAACGTGAAGGTTTATACTGTGGTCATCAACAATGAGAACCTTTTTAGATAACAGTGATTGCTGTTTTAAATAATGACGTTTTTCAATGACTGGTAATTCAATTGTAAAATAAAACCTTGAACCTTTACCGGGCTGACTTTCAACCTTGATAGAACCACCCATCAATTCTACTAACTGTTTACAAATTGCGAGCCCCAGGCCTGTTCCTCCATATTTCCTGGTGGTAGAGCTATCAGCCTGAGTAAATGAATCGAATAAATTCTGCAGTTTATTTTCAGCAATTCCAATACCTGTATCAATTACTGAGAACTCCAAATTTACAGAATTCTCTAATTTTGATTGCAGAGGTTGAACTTGAATAATTACGTGTCCTATTTTTGTAAATTTTAAAGCATTACTAACAAGATTCATTAGTATCTGCCTAATTCGTCCGGCATCTCCGGTAACCAGTTTTGGGCAGTCTGCAGAATAATTTAGAATAAGCTCAATTCTTTTTTCTCCGGCTTTTGGCATTAACAAGTTACATATTTCATGAACAGAACGTTCAAGATCAAAATCAATGGAATCTATTGATAAATGACCGGCTTCAATTTTAGAGAAATCTAAAATATCGTTAATGATAGTGAGAAGAGAATTTCCTGACCTGGATATGATGGACAAATATTCAGACTGTTCCTGATCAAGTTGTGTACCCGTTAATAATTGACTCATTCCAAGTACCCCATTCATAGGGGTTCTTATTTCATGGCTCATTGTAGCGAGGAAATCAGATTTTGCCTGCGCTGCAGCTTCAGCTTCATTTTTAGCGTTTATTAATGCTTCTTCTGCAAGTTTAGCGTCTGTAATGTCTGTCATAGTCAGAGAGAAATATTGAATATCGACATCATCCTTAAGTTTCATAATGTACTGAGAGACATAAATGTTGGATCCATACAAAGTATCCAGCTCTGTTTCTCCTGACCAGTAATTTTGTTTATGTGCTGTAGGTATAGCAACATCGACTAACGTCTGTAAAGTTTTCTGACTTTTGAAAATATCACTTAAGCTGATACCTTTTTCCAGTATTTCATCCGTAATGCCAAAAATATCTCGGAATGATTTATTAATAGAAAGAACAGTTCCATCTCGTGAAAATGTCATCATTAGATCAGGACTGGCTTCACGTATCTGTAAAAGTCTTTTCTTTTCCTGACCTTCATGGAAGCTTTCGGTAACATCAGAAAATGAAAGTATAGAAGCGACAATTTTTTCATTTTCATAGACAGGCACTGAGCTTAAAGAGGTGTAAAGCATATGACCGTCTTTGTGCCAGAAAACTTCATTTTCCAGATTTCTGGATAGACCGCTGTATAGTAATTGATAAATTGGTGAATCAGACCACTTATATTTCACCTTGTTATAATCTTGAAACTGTAATGTATCGTGAAATCGTTTTCCCAGTAATTCTTCTCTTTTATAACCCGATATTTTTAAGGCAGTATCATTTATAAAACTCATATTGCCATTGATATTGAGTTCAATGATCCCGGTGTCTACCAGGTTGAGAAGGTTTCGTGATCTAGCTTCAGCCTCTACAATTGCACGATCTTTTTTAACCTGTTCAGTAAGGTCATGAATATTGAGAGTAAATAAACTATTTTCTCCACAAAGTGCCTGACGTAATTTAATTTCTACAATTAGTTCAATATCAAATTTATTCTTTATTGTTACAGTCTTATTTCTATTTACAGATTTTTTAGATGATGGTTTCTCAAGATTTTCATATAAATCATTATTGTTTTGTAAATCAATTATAGATTGAATGGGTAAGTTGAGAACCTCTTCATCAGTCCAACCAAGCACTACTTCAGCTGTTTTATTCCAGCCGATAATTTTTCCATCCCGATCAAGAGAAATAATTGGGTCTACGGATGAATTAATAACATGTCTAATCAGGGTTTCATTATTTAAATGCTGTATAGATTTTCCAATATTTTGTTGGGTAGATTTTGAAAGTCGATAATTGGTTGAAAGTATAAAGCCAAGATAAATGAGAATTCCAATGGATAGCTCTATTTTTATTTCCTTATTATAGAGTTGATTCATAATTAAAAGTGGTAATATAGACAACGAGATATAGGCGAAACCTAGACGGGTAAATCCAGCCATTGTCGTCATGGATCCAGCAGAAACTGCTGATAGCACCATTAAGCTGATGAGTAATATTTTTTGATTAGCAAAATCAACAAAAATAAAAGAAATATAAGCCCAACCTAATGCTGTTAATAAAATATTGTAATAAATAGCTTTACGATAACTTTCATCTGAAAAGAAGTTTCCTGATTTATAAATTTTATAAATGATGAGTCTGGTTAGAGATAATAAAATTAGAATCAAATACCAGCTAAGTACTAATGAATAGGGGGCTGTTTCTAAATAAAAATAAGCTAAAAAGCTAGCACCTGTAATAACACCGATGACACCGGCATAAACATTTTTATTGTAGAGTTGAATCAGTTGGTGAAGATAATCTTTGTTATTATCTTCAGAGGTTTGAAACATTATGTGGTCTTCCAGCTATAAATAGCTTCTGAAATATTACCTTTACCCATGTAATTAAGAGACTCACATAAGTCTCTGATGAGAAGAATACCGCGACCAGAAAGACCGGTATGATTATTGAGGTCAGGCACTATGTGGTTTTCATGGTCAAAGCCTTCGCCACTGTCTTCTATCCGAACCATAATGCTACGAATATCATCATTTTGTTCGACAGCAATATGAAAAATTACATGACCGGTAGTTAAATTATTTAATCGTTCTTCCCGTTCTTTAAAGTAAAGAGCAAAACCTGCAGGGTCAGCTTTAAGAGCTGAATTCAAATTAAGAACACCGTGATCCAGAGCATTGACAAATAGCTCGGTTAAAACAGTAAACAAAGATTGTCGTTCAGATTCGATACCCTCCATTTCCATGATTTGATTAATAATAATGGGTACCGGATTGGTTTCCCTTAAACGGTTGTTTTTAAGATTGAACACATACTCCCAATCTCCTTTTGACTCAAAGTGATGTTCTTTTTTGGGGACAGGGTCATGAACCGATAATTTAGGGAGTAAATCAGGAATACAGTTAATTTCAATTAAAGTAATATCATCAGCCTGAGCACGGGTGCCACAAAACTGTTCTAACTCTGAGAGCAAGTTATCAAATATTCTATTTGGATCTGCATTTTGAATAGCAGATTCAAGGCGCTCTGTACCAAATTCTTCATCAGACTCTGACCAGGCTTCAGTCAGGCCATCACTGTACAAAAATAGTTTGTCATTTTGCTGTAATTCAAGAGTTTGTGCCGATTCTTTAGCATTTAGATTATCGATGACTCCAAGAGGCAGAATGTTGGATTTCACATGATGTTTAATCTGACTGGTCGCACCATCAATAATCAGCATTTCTGGCATACCGGCATTGAAGATAGTGACCTGATCAAGGTTGTGACTAATGCTGATCAGTTGAACGCATAAAAACATGCCTACTGGCAGGAATTGACGTAACTTTTTATTAATACCAACAAGAATTTCTTCGGGAGTAAATCCCTTGGCTGTCATGGCTCTAAAAACTTCAGATACGGGCATAGCACCCAATGCAGAAGATAATCCGTGACCGGTAAAGTCGCCTATTAAAAAATGGATATCTCGAGAAGGACTGTATTCGGACAGTATCATGTCACCACTAAAAGTTGTGGCAGGTCGAATAATGCTGCGAATATTTTTATTTATTATATTGGTTTTCTGTTCAGCGTTATTAAAAACCTGTTCTGCTATTTCCTGTTCGCGATGAATCAGGCTATACATTCCTTTAACTTCATTGTTAAGGTTTGAGATTCTTTGCATTGCCTGAATTTTGCTTTGAAGCAAAAATTTGTCATAGGGTTTAATCAGGAAGTCATCTCCTCCCGCATCAATACAGGCTTGTAGTGACTCTTCATCGGTTACGGCTGTTAGGAAAATGATTGGAATAAAGCTTTTACCAGATTTGCTTTTAATAATCCTGGTGGCTTCATAGCCGTCCATCACGGGCATCATGACATCCATGAAAACGATGCTCGGAGATTCCTGCACAAATAAATCTACAGCTTCCTTGCCATCTTTTGCCTCTACGGTTTCATAGCCCTGTTTTTTGAGCAATGAGCGTAATATGAGGCGATTTGTCATTTCATCATCGACAATCAGTGCTTTTAGTGGTGTTGATGTAGTGCTCATTATAAAGCTGTTTTATTTTTTAATGTGACTCTCTTTTTGTAGTACAAATACACTGATAATCAAGGTATTAAGAGAAGAAAGCATTAACATTTATGTTATTAAAAGTGTTTTATAGCTAAGAACACCTGTAAATAGTACTTATGGAGAAAAATACAGCAGTCATATAAATTGAATGTTTGTACTGTTACAGTATAGGTTTGTCACTTTCTCTATGAAGCAACTTTAATCAACAATATATATGCTGATTATTCATCACAGTAATAACCTGAAAAAATTAACAGAAATTCTGTTACATCAACTGGGCGGCAATAACCCTTCTGTACTTGAGCCGGAACATATTCTGGTGCAAAACCCTGGCATGAAACGCTGGTTACAACAGCAGATAAGCCTGTCGCAGGGTATAGCTGCCAATTTGCAGTTTCCTTTACCCTCACGTTTTATCTGGGATATATTCCTGTCACAGTTTGATGATGTTGAGTCACTGTCGGCTTATGACGGTGAAGTTTTAAGGTGGCAGTTGATGTCAGTGTTACAACGACATATTGATGATCCTCAGCTGGATGTTCTAAAATCTTATTTAGCCGATGACACTAAAGCCATAAATCGTTTTCAACTGGCTGAAAAATTGGCTGGTCTGTATGACCAGTACCTGGTTTATCGTCCTAAAATGATTCAAAACTGGGAGCAGGGTAAACCGGCAAACTCTTCAACAGAAGAGTGGCAGGCATATTTATGGAATCTCATCCGAGCACAAAATCAGAAACCCCATCGTGCAGATCTAATTTTCAAGCTGGTTAAGTATCTTTCATCCGGTAATGCCGATCTGGTTAAATTACCAGACCGGTTATTTGTATTTGCTATCTCGGCTATGTCGCCGTTATACCTTAATGTATTAGCTGCTCTGGGTTCACATATCGATGTTCATATCTTTAACCTGAATCCCTGTGAACACTACTGGGGTGATATTCAGAGCAAAAAGGAGCAGATCAGGCAGGGTGAAAATCCGCTGGTAGAAAATGAACTACTTGCATCGCTTGGTAAGCAGGGTAGAGATTATATTGATCAATTTTATGATAGCTCATTGACTACTGTCGATAATCCTCAATTTGAAGAAATTAAGCCGGATAGAATATTAAACAGGGTTAAATTTGATATTTTGCAATTGTCTCTTGATCCTCTAGAAATAGAATTCGTTGAAGACGATTCAATACAGGTTGTGAGTTGTTACAGTGAGTTACGCGAACTTCAGGTTTTGCATGACCGATTACTGGATATGCTGGATACTGATATCACGCTTCAGGCGCATGATATCGTGGTGATGTGCCCTGATATCAATACCCTTGCACCTTATGTTGAAGCGGTATTTGGGCAGCAGGATGAAAACAAAAAAATACCCTTTAGTATTTCAGACAATAATGAAATGTCTTCATCACCTTTGTTACAGGCAATTCTGGACTGGATCAGATTACCTTCAAGCCGTCTCACAGCGAATGAGGTCTTAAGCTGGCTGGAATTACCAGCTTTACAGCGACGTTATGATCTGGATGAAACAGCAGTCGAAACCATAAGGTACTGGATAACCAGTAATCATATTCACTGGGGGCTGGATCATACACATAAACAAAAACTGGGGCTGGCCGATGGAACGGATAGCTTAAATACCTGGCTGCATGGTATTAGCCGGTTGCTAACCGCCTATATCATGAATGATCAGGTTGAACTGTTTGAAAATAGAGTTGCTTCTGAGACGGTGATGAGCCAGGCGGATTATCAGTCGCTTGGGCAGTTACAAAAATTTCTGGATGATCTTTCTATCTGGTCAAAACGATTATCACAGGTTATGGAGTTGCAACAATGGCAGCTCCATATTAATGAGCTAATTGATACCTTTGTAAAACTTGATGATGAAGAAGAGTGGTTGGTAAAACCCTTAAGAGATGAAGTTGCAAGTTGGCAACAACAGGTAGTTCAGGCTGAATTTGATGAAGCACTAGATGGAACTTTAATACACCATATTTTACAAAATGCCATATCGCAGGGTTCGGCACATCATTATTACCTATCAGGTGGCATCAATTTTTGTAATCTTATTCCAATGAGGACTTTACCCTTCAAAGTGGTTTGCCTGATCGGCATGGGAGAAGACCGATTTCCTCGTAAAGAAATTCCATTACAACTGGATTTGATCAGTATCAATCCACAAAAAGGTGACAGATCAAGAAGAGAAGATGACCGCTATATGTTTTTACAATCTTTACTGTCTGCCAGGGATACACTGTATATCAGTTACGTAGGGCAGAATAAAAAAGATGATTCAAGCATAGAACCCTCAGTAGTTGTGACTGAATTACTAGATTATATTGAGCAAACAATGGGAGGTAGAATCCCATTAATTAAAACAGCATTACAGGCATTTAGTCCTAAGAATTTTAAACAGGGAAGTTATTCAAAACAGTGGCAGGTTGATTTTGAAAAAATTTCTTTAAAACCTTTTGCACAACCGATTGAAATTGCAGACTTAGAAACAGCAATCACAATTGACGAATTAATTAATTTTTATAAGAATCCAGCAAAGTACTTTATGCAGCAACGACTGAATATGTCATTGAATGATTATGCTGAAGGCATTCAGGATGATGAAATATTTACACTGGACCCATTACAGAAGTATTCGCTTAATGCAAAACTATTAACTGAATTATTTGAAAATGGAAATGTTCAAAGAGACAGGTATTTAAACAGTGGTGAGCTGGCAGAACTAAATTCTGGTGTTATTCAATACGAAGAGAATTATCAACAGGTTAATGATGACTATCTAAAGGTATCAACTCATACAGAGTTTTCAGGAATAAATTTTCTGGATGGAAATATAAAAATTGAACAAGTTGAACTAAGTGGAAGAGTAGCTTCTTTTTCTAATAAAGGGTTGTTGCAGATTAATCAATCCAGGCTGAAGGGAAAACATATTTTTAGTTACTGGATTCAACATTGTTTTTTATGTGCACTTGATGAAATTAACTTTTGTGAATTTTACTATAAAGATCAATATAAAAATGTAAAATTATCCGGCTTCCAGATGGTTACTGTAGAGCAGGCTAGAGTTTATCTTCAGCAGCTCATAGAAGGTTTCAACCAGGGAAGGAATAAAGCATTAGAATTTTATGTAGATACATCCTATGAATATGAAATAATGCTAAATAAAAAAAATAAAGATAGTGCGGTAGAAAAGATTAAAAGTTTGTGGCAGCCAGATGATTTCAATCCATTCTATGAAGCTGAAGATATTTACTTAAAAACCAGTTTGAAAAATTCACCCTATAATGCTGAGAACTTTTCAGCAGAATTTTTTGTTAACTCATCTCGGTATATGTCACCTCTGGTTGAAAATATTCTGGAGGATAAAAAGTGAACAATCCTTCAGCAGTAAATTTAAAGTCCCATCCGTTAAAGGGTGTTTCATTAATAGAAGCCAGTGCGGGTACTGGTAAGACATATACAATTACGCACCTTTATGTTCGCTGTTTATTAGAGACAGAATACAAAGTAAATCAGATACTGGTAGTTACTTTTACCAATGCTGCAACTCAGGAGCTTAAAGGGCGGATTAGAGAGCTGGTTTATGAGGTATGGAATTATCTAACGGATGCAAATAATATAAAATCTGAATTTGATGATTTATTTGGCTTATATAAAAGAAATCCAAAAGCAATATTTTCATTACAGGAAGCTCTGATCAATTTTGATGAAGCATCAATCTATTCGATTCATGGATTTTGTCAGAGAGTATTAAACAGTTTTCCGGTAGAAACGAACTCATTACTTCAACAACAAATCATCCCGGATGAAAGAGAGTTAGAACAAACGGCTATTAGAGATTTCTGGCGGTTACAAATTACAAATACTGAAATTAATAAATTACGTTGGATTCTTTCTATATGGATTCATCCTGATGAATTATTAAATGATGTCAGACCGCTTCTTGGTTTTGAGGAAACTGTAAAAATTACATCTCAACAACTAGATGATGAATCTGATGATGAAAAGGCATTAGAAGTATGGATTGAATTAACCAGATTATGGAAAAATTCCTCTGAGGAGATCCAGTCATTTTTATTGGATAGTCCATCACTGAATAGAGCCAGGGTTCGTGTTGACACTGTAAAAAAATTATTAATTCAGCTTCAGGATTATTTTACTAAAACCATACCCCACACAATTCCTGAAAAATGGTCTTTAATTACTGTTTCAAAATTAAGCTTATGTCAAAAGAAAAACACCCATGATGATCGCTTGAATTTAAGATTTTTTGATGTGGCAGATGAGTTTAGTGTGTTACACCAGCAATGGCTATTTAAACAAAAATTAGAAATATTAATTAATGCAACGAACAGTGTTCAACAAAGTATTCATGAAGCGAAGTCCAGTGCTCAAAACATTTCATTCAATGATCTAATAAAACAGTTAAGCATGGTATTAACGCCAGACAATACTTCACTTATTAAAAAAGTGACCGATTTATATCCTTTAGCCATGGTTGATGAATTTCAGGATACAGATAATAAGCAATACAATATTTTTAAAAATCTATACCAGACTGAATCGAATGAAAATAAAACGTTAATTTTAATTGGTGATCCAAAACAGGCAATTTATAGCTTTCGTGGTGCAGATGTTTTTACCTATCAGCAGGCAAAACAGTCAACTAAAAATCATTTCACCCTGGAAACAAACTATCGCTCATCAGCTGATTTTATTGATCTGGTTAATAAATTTTTTAAATTTAATACAAATGCATTTATATTTGATCAGTTAATAGAATTTTCTAACAGCAAAACAAATACTAAAAAGCCAAAATATATCACGGATAATAATAAATATGCTGAACCGTTGGTTAGCTGGATTTACCCTTTCACAGATAAACCGGCTTCCAAAGGTAAGGCAACAGATTTTTTTGCATCTGTGTGTGCCCGTGAAATATTTGATATTTTACAGCAGAAAACTTTACAGCTTGAAAGCAAAACAGTTGAAGCGAAGGATCTAACTATTCTTGTAAAAACAGGCCGACAGGCAAGTTTGATGAAAAGCAAGTTGGCTGAACTTGGTATCAGCAGTGCATTGATATTACGTGATTCGGTATTTGCTACAGACCAGGCTCGAGAAATAAGTTTATTACTAGAGGTGTTGATAGAACCATCAAACATTAGACGTTTATGTGGATTACTAAGCACGGATTTATTCAGCTGGAATATGCAGCAGATATTGAATTTACAAAAGGATAATCAGCTTTTGGTTAGCTTGCTTGAACAAATGAAAGAATACCAGTTGCATTGGCAACAAAAAGGAATTCTTTCTATGTTTTTTAAATTGATGGAGGATCAAAAAACACTACAAAAAAGTATAAGCTACATGGATGGTGAGCGACTCATCACCAACTGGATACACATCGTAGAATTATTGCAGCAGCAATCAAACAAACACGCGAGTTTCAGTCAGGCATTACACTGGTTATTGCAACAACGTGAACAGGTCAAAGACAGTGCGAGTAATGAAGAACATCAGTTAAGACTGGAAAGTGATAGTGACCTGGTCAGGATTGTGACTATCCATAAAAGTAAAGGGCTGCAGTACCCGATTGTTTTCATGCCTTTTATGTGGGACGTTAAAAGCAACAAATTTCAACCGGATAGTTATAGCTATCATGATAAATTGGGAAACAAAAAAGTCATGATACTTGATGAGGCAGAGCGTGAAACCTGGCATCAGGAAAATCTGGCTGAAGAAATCAGGTTGTTTTACGTGGCTATTACCAGGGCGATATATCGCTGTTATGTGGGCTGGGGCCATATTAAAGGAGCCGGTAGTTCAGCCATTGCGCATTGTTTATTCAGTGACCATATTAAAAAAGGAAACTACCCTCTTAATCTAGATTTGAATAACGAGGCAGAGTTAATTCAACCATTTGTTTTATTGAACAAACAACAGAATACTGAAAAAGGTGAAAATCAACTCATAGCATTCAGTAATAACAATGCTGGAGAGATAAATCAAAATGACAATGATAAATTAAAAGCGGCAGTTAAACAAAAATTGGCTAATGAATTCAGCAGAAATATTCAACAACAATGGCGTATCAGCTCATATAGTCAGATAGCCTCCAGTGGATTTACCGAAGAAGTGGATAGGCCCGATTATGATGCAGTCATCTATCCAGTTATAGAAAATGAAGCTGTTTTTGAACTGGATGAGTTGAATCGATTTACCTTTCAAAAAGGAGCTAAGGCAGGTAATTTTTTGCATGACATTCTGGAGAATCAACCATTTGATAAACCAGTAGATGAAAACCTTGTTCAGCTTAAGTGCAATGAATATGGGTTTGAAGAAAAGTGGGTTCCCTGCCTGATGCAATGGATGACAGACATTATGGAGTGTGATGTTGGTGGCCTACAATTAAAGAAGTTAATGCCGAAGCAAAAAATAAGTGAGATGGAATTTTATATGTCGAGTCATAAACTCAAGGCTGATGAGTTAAATAAATTGCTCCACCAGTACAGTTATAGCCGGCCGGAGCAGGTATTTACTTTTTCCAGTATCAATGGCTTTTTAAAAGGTTTTATCGATCTTGTTTTTGAATTTAATGGTCAGTATTTCATTGCTGATTACAAGAGCAATTACCTGGGTGATTCAATTCAAAATTATGATGAACATAGCTGTAAAGAAGCCATGTACGATCACCATTACCACTTGCAGTATCTGATTTATACCCTGGCCTTACATCGGTTTTTAAAATCACGAATTTCAGATTATAATTATGACGTTCACATTGGCGGTGTCTATTACCTTTTTTTGCGGGGTATGTCTTCATTCAATGAAAATAAATATGGTGTGTATTTCCATAAACCAGATTTTAAGGTAATTCAACAACTGGATGGTTTATTCAATGAATAAGCTGTTAGAAATAAATAAAGCAATATTAGAAAACAAACTGGATTACAGTCATTATACTCTGGCACGATATATTAATGAAAATATAGCGGAAGCAACGGAATTTTGTTTATGGCTAAGCATCCTGGTTAATGTAGAAATTAACAGGGGAAATGTCTGTCTGGAAATATCATCAATTCCACATAAAATTAAAGAACTTGGCTGGTCAGGCTATCCAGAAAATAATGAACTTTTACAGCAAATTGAGTCAAGCCCAGTTGTTGGAAAAGGAGATGATAAAAAGCCATTGATTATAGATAATAATAAACTCTACCTGAATCGCTATTATCATAATGAAAAGAATATCAGCAAAAGCCTGTTAAGCATGACAGGAGCCAGCAGTGCTGAAATAGATATTAAAACTATTAACAAACTGTTTGCTGGTGATGATACTCCAAATTATCAAAAGCTTGCTGCAATCATTAGCAGTAAACATCAACTCAATATAATTTCAGGTGGGCCTGGCACAGGAAAAACATGGACCGTCAGTAAAATTCTCGCAATATTGATTCAGCAACAAAAAACTATAGGCAACTTTAAAATTAAACTGGCAGCGCCAACCGGTAAAGCTGCGGCACGTTTATCTGAATCCATACAAAAGTTACGCGGCGAAATGGATCTGGATGACAGTATAAAAAATCAAATACCAGATGAAGCAGTTACTTTGCACTGGTTATTGGGAATACACCGTTATACTCATCGGCCACGTTATCATAAGCAGTGTCCTCTTGCCTGTGACCTGCTTGTGCTGGATGAAGCATCCATGATTGACCAGCAAATGATGGCTGCTGTCTGTGCGGCATTACCTACGGAATGTAAATTGATATTATTGGGTGATAAGGATCAACTATCATCTGTGGAAGCGGGTAGCGTATTTGCTGACTTATGTGGAGGCATGACACAAACTGAATTTAATAGAGATCAGCAACTCTGGATAAAGCAGTTACTGAACTATGATTTACCGATACATCAATCTGATTTTACTTTAGCTGACCATGTGGTCGTTTTACAAAAAAGCCATCGCTTCGATGAATTCTCGGGTATTGGATTATTAGCAAAATCGATAAATCAGGGTGATAGTGGGCAATGTATAAAACAATTAAAATCGACAGATCTCTTTTCTACTGTAATCTGGTCACAAAATGATGAAAGTGTACTTCCGGCCAAACTAAAGCAACAAGCAGGTAAAACTTATATACCGATGATGCAGGCGGATTCAATAAATGAAGTCTTTAAGCTATTTCACCAATACCAGATACTATCAGCAGTGTGGAAAGGACCAACAGGTGTAGACACAATTAATAACCAGATTGAAACTTACGTAAAGATAAAACAGGGTCTGGAGGTTCACACCGAATTTTATGCCGGTAAACCGATTATGATGACCAGTAATGTTTATCAGTATGATATTCATAATGGAGATATCGGTATTATCTGGCCAGATAATTCAGGACAACTAAAAATATGGTTTGAAATAAGCGAGGAAGAATATCGAAGCTTATCTTTATCTCAATGCCCTGAGCATAAAACAGCTTATGCGATGACAGTTCACAAATCTCAGGGCTCTGAATTTAACCATATATTACTAATTTTACCTTATACAGAAACAGCAGTTTCTACTCGTGAACTCTTTTATACCGGAATTACTCGAGCAGCTGAATCGGTTGAAATCTGGGGTAGTGAGGCAATAATAAAGTCGACTATTCGACAGAAAACGTTGAGAGTTTCTGGTTTAATGGAGAGGCTTAAGGATCATCATTAATTTTAAAATCAGGGTTTAACGTTAGAATATTATGGAAATTAATACACAGGTAGAATCATATAAATTTTGGGATATTGTGAAATTATGGGGAAGAGAAACCCTTGAGCATGATGTCATCATTGCTCGAAAGCTTGCCCAGGGTGTTATTAAAAAAGGCTTAAGGTTTCAAAGTACAAATCCCAAATGGTTAAATTCAACTGAAGAACTATTGTCTTACCCTTATATTGGTTACACATCAATAGCCACAGAAGGTCCAATAATTGTAAAGGCAGGTGTTCTCGCCCATTTAATAAATGTAGCCGAAGAAAAAGCAGATCCTTCTGAACTTGTTTTAAAGGATGAAGTTGTATTGAAAAATGATTTTAAAAAATGGCTAGTAAGAACGGGACAGGCTTTTCCAAAATTCTGGTATGGATCAGATGAATAAAATCTGCACACTAAAAATTTCTCGTGGATATAAAAATACATGATAAAAGAAATTTTTAATATTTCTGAAAGTATTCGCTATGTTGCTATTTACAAACATGGTCAGTTGCAAACAAAAATGAAAAATAATATGCAAGGAGCAAGTAGTTCAGAATCAGATAAATATGAAGAACTATTAGCAAATCCAACCATGCTTAAAATTGCATCGCAACGAGGAAATATAGATTGTGGAGGTCTTGATTATCTTTTGGTCAGGTATGGTAATTTCTTTCAATTTGTATTGCCTGTTTCGTGGGGTCATGTTTCAGTATGCATAGATAAAAGTGCCGATGCCATTGAAATTGGTCAAAAAGTAATGCTGATCGTCAGTGAAGAATAAGGTTTGGAAAAATGGGTTTAGAGATAAAATGAATATTTGGAATCAGCAACAATATTTAACAGCATGGAACTTTGCTTCGATCATTCACAATGGTCAAAAGGTACCGGGTGGAGATATACCCTACATCAATCACATTGGACTGGTTTCAATGGAAGCAGCCGCTGCAGTTGCCAATAATAAAGACATTCATTTTCCTGACCTACTGGTTTTGTGTGCCTTATTACATGATGCTATTGAAGATACAGATACGACCTATAATGAAATTAAAAATGAATTTAGTGTCGAAGTTGCAGATGGTGTTTTAGCACTTACAAAGGATAAAGATTTACCAACAAAAAAAGAACAAATGGAAGATAGCATTTACAGGATTAAACAGCAGCCTAAAGAAGTCTGGATGGTGAAACTATGTGACAGGATTACCAATTTACAACCACCACCAAAACACTGGAATAAGGAAAAAATTGAAAAATATAGGGCCGAAGCCAGTTTTATACTTGAGCAATTAGGAGAAGCTAATTTATTTCTTGCACAAAGACTTAAGTCCAAAATAGACAGTTATGAACAATACTTATGAATGATCTTCATTAATCATATATTTTCATAATCAGGTATAAATTTGTTATATTAGTGATTGATGAGGAGATACCTGTTGTTGCTTCAAATTGAAATTATATTAGATAACCTTTATAGCTTAGGAGTGCACTTTGAGCGAACTTGAGAATGAACAGAAAGTAGTTGAACCTAATAAAGAAATAAAATCTAAAAAATTTGCCAACCTGTGGATGGGCATCTTTTTTATGGTTTCCTCATTATCCCTTATTGTACTTATGTCGATGTTCGTTTTTGTGTGGCAACCTATATGGACGGACGGATTTAAAGACTTTCATACCATCAGCACTGCCATCGATAAACTAGATAAAACAGCTCAGCCTGCCTCAGCGACTATTCCGGCCATGCTGGAAGAAATGACCAAAATGAATCAATCCATGAATGAAATGGAAGTCATCATGACAGATATGCATGGCTCGATGGTAAACCTGGAAGAAATGACACCGGAAATAAAGTCCATGAATACGTCAGTTGAGAGAATGACAGTAGTTATAGCAACTCATCTGGGACGAATGACCTTTTTGATGGGGCAAATTGAGAACAAACTTCCTCCTACCAATATGATGCCCTGGTAGGGTGAGGGTGTGATGTGCGCACTATTGTAATTCAGTACCATCACTAATCGTGCGCATGGAGCACCCTACAGATATTAAGGTCTATAACCCTATTTAGCAATAAGACCGATTGGTGCGACTGTTTTACCATAAACTTCGTTAAGTACCTGGGCAAGAGCGGTATAGATTGCAGAAAATCCGCAGATAATACCTTCATAGCCAGCAATGAGTTTGATGGCCTGGCTACCGGTGTAATCGCCTAATGCCAATAAGAAAAACAATAATGTCAGGGAACCAAAAACGAATTGCAATGCACGACTTATTCTAAGAGTTGCTATAAACAATACACCGGTAAAAACACCCCACATGATTAAATAGGCAACCATGGCTGAGTTTTCAGGAGCTTCAACCAGTCCCATTTTAGGTAGAACCACCAGCATAACCAGTGACATCCAGAAAAAGCCATAAGAGGTAAATGCAGTGGTTGCAAAGGTATTGCCTTTTTTCCACTCCATTAGCCCTGCAATGATCTGGGCAAAACCACCATAAAAGAAGCCCATCGCCAGTATCATTGAGCCGAGCTCAAAAATGCCGGCATTATGAAAATTTAATAGAACGGTCGTCATGCCAAAGCCCATTAGACCTAGAGGAGCGGGATTTGATGTTGTATCTTGTTGTTTGATTATTTGTATTTCAGTATCAGCTTGAGCTGTTTGAGTATTCATTTTAATTCCAGTTGAGTAGTGCCCGAGTTTATCTAAATTATATCCACAAAAATGCTGAGATAAGTATCTTGATTATAGAAGGCATTGGGTAAAAAACATCATGGAATACTAATAAATTAAAGGCTTTGAGCACTTTATTGACTACAGTAGTTGTTCAGCAGGTAATAATGGCACACGAGTTGAAACAGCATGTAATGCGATGTTGTGAATCATCTCATCAACACTGGTGCAACAGTCAACCAGAATAGAGACTTTATAGCTTTCTGCTTTTTTAGAAATTGCGGTATGGGTGACACAATTTTGAGTCATCATGCCACAAATAAGTAATTCATTAATATCAAGTTCTTTCAATGTTTTTTCAAAATTTGTCTTTTCAAAACTATCTGCAAACTCTTTGATAATGATTCTGGCATCGGGGGCAGCTTTAAGAATTTGAGGATGGATATCAGCACCGCTTGAGTCTTTATTGAAAAAAGGAGCAATACCCATTTCGCTATTGGCTATATGCTGAACATTGATGACAGGGATATTTTGCTCATGAGCTTTTGCGATTGCTACTTCAATATTGGCCAGAGTCTGTTCGGTATTCCATAAAGGAAACTTGCCTTCAGGGAAATAGTCATTTTGTAGATCGATAACAATTAATGCTTTATGGCTTTTTGAGTTCATTTGATTGGCTCCAATTAAGTAAATTTAGATAACAAAATAATTATGCAACTTTTGATACTTGAACAAGAGTGGCAGTATTGACATAATTCGAGTCATAATTGACAAAGTGAAGTTCTGTGAATATAGCAATCATTAAATACCCCGGATCGCTGCAGTCTGCTATTTATGGCTTGAGTGAAATGTTTTCACTCGCAAATCAGCTATGTGTTGAACAGGAACTTCACATACATTTTAATACCGATGTTCTTAAGCTGACACAGCTTGAGTCAACTAACAAAACATATAAAGCAGTATTGTTACCACCAGGCCTGGAGAATCACTTTTATCTAAATCCAGCCGAATATTTAAAAAAATGGTTAATAGCAAAACATATGCAGGGCAGCATTCTTTGTTCTGCTTGTGCTGGATCGTTCATTATTGCTTCAACTGGATTATTAAATAATAGAGAAGCGACGACACATTGGGGGCTGGAGAATAACTTTACTGATGATTACCCGGATGTGTGTTTGAAGGTGAATGAAATCCTTATTAATGATGACGATATGATTACTGCAGGTGGAATGATGTCCTGGGTAGACTTAGGGTTAGAATTGGTAGCCCAATTTACCAGCCCTGAAATTATGCGCCAACTGGGTAAAACACTGGTAATTGATACCGGTCAACGTGAGCAACGGTATTATCAACAGTTTAGACCAAAAACCAGTCATGCAGATGAAGCGGTTTTGAAAGCTCAAAAAAAGATACAAACTGATTTTAAACAATCGATTAAAATTGCGGAGCTGGCTAAATTTTGCTATTTAACGGAACGAACTTTTTTACGTCGATTTGTTAAGGCGACTGGATTAAAACCAGGTGAATACTTGCAAAAATTTCGAATTCAAAAAGCTTGTGAACAGCTTGAAAATACTCAATTTTCATTTGAAATGATTGCGAATAATGTTGGCTATGAAGACTCTGGTGCCTGCCGAAAAATATTTGTACGTTTGATTGGGCTGACACCGGGAGAATTTAAAAAACGTTTTGTAAATAGCAGTCGTTAATGTTGTCCATAATTTGAGTGAAATGATCTTTATGAATTTTAAAAACAAACAGCTTTGTCGAATAAGAACAGTCACTACATTCGTGGTTATGGATAAGGATAAATCCACCTGGCAGGAATCAATTTATCAGGCAGCTAAATTTTGTTCCGATCTTTCACAAAAATTTTTGTTACAGGATTATGAAGTTCAATCTATTCGCATAGTGACTAACCCGTTTGGTGAGTTTTTAAATACTACAACTATTGATGATGCGAAATCTGATTTAGAAACCATTACACAATTGCTCAATGATCTGGACTTGCCGGGTTTAAGAATCAGGTTTGCAATCGGTGAAGCACGAAATAAACATGAAATTTCTTTATTACCAGAATTAATAAAAGCTTATGGTGATTTATGTAATGCCTGTGTAAATGTAGGACTTGATGAAAATTCTATACTTGATAATGAACTGATCACTGAGGCTGCCATGGCAGTGAAAAAAATCAGTAAAATTACACCTCGAGGAGAAGGCAATTTTAATTTCACAGTTAATTTTAACTGTGACCCGTTAATCCCTTATTTCCCTGCAAGTTATCATCGAAGAGAAATGGGTAAGTGTTTTGTTATTGGTTTGGAAACTCCAGATCTATTGGTTCAGGTCCTGGATGACTTCAATGATTCTTATCCTGATGGAAAGCATAATAATCTGTTTAAGGGTTATTTTCAGGTGATGAATGAAGCACTTCAATATCATGTTGATCGTATTAAAATCATCGTCGATAGTAGTGAAACTGAGGATTTTAATTTCTCAGGTTTTGATAGCTCCGCTGCTCCCTCCAAAGATTGTTCGAGTATGGTTGAAGTTTATAAGCGACTGGGTGTTGACTACTTCGGTGCTTCAGGTACGGTTGAAGCGTCTTCATTATTGACCAAAGTTTTTAAGTCGATACAAAATGTAGAACTGGTCGGCTTTTCCGGTTTAATGCTGGCGTTAACTGAAGACACGGGATTAGCCGAGGGCACAATACAAAATGAATTCGATATTCGTTCTTTGCTAACTTATAGTGCGGTCTGTGGAATTGGACTGGATACAGTGCCTATTCCAGGCGATACATCCATTGAAAAAATATCTGCCTTAATGCGTGATACCGGAACCATGGCTTTTCGTTTGAATAAACCTTTAACAGTTCGATTATTTCCAGTGCCTGGATTAAAGGCTGGAGATATAACAGCTTTTGAAAGCGATGACCTGTGTAACTGTGCAGTTTTGTCAGTCCCTTAAATTTGCTTGCATTTAGAATGTCACACGATCACCGCCATCATCACGTAAATAATTATAATCGAGCTTTTGCGATAGCTATTTCACTGGGTGTTGTTCTGGCGGGTGTAGCTATTTTGCTGACTGGTTGGTTATGGCTTGATCATGTGCTCAGCCTGCTGATTGTAATCGTTATTTTAATCGGTTCATGGAATCTGTTAAAAGAATCGCTCATTCTTTCTGTTGATGCAGTCCCGGAAGGTACTGATATTCAGGGTATTAAAAACTATTTAAATAAAATTGATAATGTTACAGAGTTTCATGATTTACATGTATGAGCATTGAGTACTACTGAAACTGCATTTACCGTTCATCTGGTGACCACTGATGAAATGATAAACAATGCCTTGCTGTTGGAAATCCAGCAACAGTTACATGATAAAGTTGAAATTGAACACGTGACTATTTAAATTGAAAATAGTTATTTATAAAATCGTCCAGAGTGCATCTGATATGACCCCTGCAATTAATACGGCTAAAAAAGCAAAAATAAAATTTAACACACATGAATATGAACATGATTCAAATGCAGAATCTTATGGTATCGAAGCAGCTGATAAAATGGGTGTTTCAATTTTGCAGGTCTTTAAAACCTTAGTGGTCTATCTGGATCAAAAAAACTTTGCTGTAGGATTAGTACCAGTATCAGGCATGTTAAATATGAAACGTATTGCAAAAGCAGCAGGTGCTAAAAAAGCCATCATGGCCGATAAACATGATGTAGAGCGATTGACAGGATATGTGTTGGGTGGAGTGAGTCCATTAGGGCAAAAGAAAAGGCTTAAAACTGTTATAGATATTTCGGCAGAGGATTTTGCAACAATTTTTGTGAGTGCGGGTCGACGAGGTCTGGAAATAGAACTAAGTCCTGCTGATTTGAAAAAATTGACCAACGGAATGTTTGCTGAAATAAGTGAGTAGGGATAATATTTGATTTAAATCATTGATGGTTTTAGGCTATTGACGTACAACAAATATAACAAACGGATTTGCTGGTTACCCTGTGACCGGCTTTAACTCAACAATAATGAGGTGGAATCATGAAAATATTAGTTGCGATTGATTTTTCTGACATTACTGACAAGGTTCTTCTTGAATCAAGAACGCTGGCTAAAGTCATGGCTGCAGAAGTGTGTTTGTTGCACGTAGCCGAACCTAATCCGGATCATATCACCTACGATTATGACCCTGCAGCAATGTATGCCATTGATCCTTCTGAAATAAGAGATCAAATTGCACAACGTTTCCATAAAGAACATAAAACGCTGCAAAATTATGCTGAAGATTTTCGTGAAAATGGACTGGAATGCAAGGCGTTGATGGTGCAGGGTGAAACAGTTCAAATGATTCTGAATGGGATTAACAAATTATCTATTGATTTTATTGTAGTCGGATCACATGGAAAGGGCGTTATCAGTAAAATATTACTCGGCAGCACCAGTGAAGAGCTCATTAAAAAAACACCAGTACCGGTTTATTTAATTCCAGTAGATAAAACAGATTCATGAGTTTATCGTTGATCAAGCTGTAGATAACATATTTGGTGATCTTGTAAAGCCAGCTCAATCAGGTCTTCAATAATAGAGTCGGGTTAGTTATTCGCTTAATTTTTGACTTTGACCGGTATAACCAGTTCGGCGATTGTTCCACCACCGTTTCGGGGCTTTAACAGCGCGGCCCATTTATTGGCGTCTGCCAGTTGTTTTACGATGGCAAGACCTAATCCACTGCCCCCTGTTCCACTGCCCCGAGATTTCTCGAGTCGATAAAAGGGTCTAAATACTGCCTCACTTTGTTCAACAGGAATGCCGGGACCTTCATCCAGAATTTGAATGATAATATTTTTATCATCACATTGATAAGAGATAGTCACGGGCTTCTTATCACCATAACGTATCGCATTGACCAGAAAATTAGTTAATATTCTACGCAGTGCCAGCGGGTGAAGTACCTGGCAGGGTGTTTCGGTTTTTGACCATTTAATCTCTATTCCGTTTGTCTGGATAGTTGAAATTAGCTTTTCTATTTCTTTTCCGATATCGGTGGGTGCATCCTGCTCTTCTTCCAGCTCCATGCTGATGCTTAGTGTTTCACCAATTAGCCTGTTGATGACATTCAGGTCATCATGAATACTGCTCATCAATTCTGCATCACCCCCTTCATCGGGCAGCATCGCTAGTGCCAGCTGAATTTGAGTCAGTGGCGTTCTTAAATCGTGAGCGATACCTGCCAGTAAAGTTGTTCGGTTTGACAGCAATTCTTTTACCTGAATATTCATCCGATTGAATTCCCTGGTAAGAACGGCTAATTCTTCTGGTCCATCCACCTTGATAGGTTCCGGCCAGTGTCCTTTACCCATGGCCTGAGCAGCCTGATACAACCGGTCTATGGGAATGGTAAGTCTTTGAGTGAGCAAAGCCGCTGTAACAATTGTCAGGAAAATGCCAATGGTTAACAATAAAAAGAAAGCAATAGGTGGATTTACCCCTATACGTGAACGTGGAAAGCCAAAACGAACAGTGATGTCTGAAATAGGAATATCAACCCAAAACCAGTCCTGCTCATCTTTTCCCAGAGTTTGTTTTATCTGAATTTTTATACCAAGTTCCTTATTAAGAGAGGTTTCGAGGAAATATAAATAGGGCAGCAGGCTGGTTGAATCATCAAGTTTTTCAGTTGAACTGGAAATTAATAGTTCATGTTTATTGAACATGCGGTCACTGAAGACTTTTTGGTTATTTGCTGGAAGGCTGTGCCATGTTTCTGCGGCATGAGTAATGACACTGGCAAGATCTTCGGCTGCTCTTTGGCCTAGTGGTACAACCATGTAATAAGCCAGGGTAGACAGAGTGATAATCTGAAAACCAACCGAGACAACCCCGATAGTAATGATAATTTTCCAGAAATAACTTTTTGATTTTACAAGTCGCATTTGTTTCTAGAAATTATTCATCCACGGTAAATAGATAGCCAGCACCCCAGATGGTTCTTAAATATTCAGGTTTGGCAGGGTCGGTTTCTATTTTTTTACGTAACCGGCCAACACAAACATCCACACTTCGATCATAGGGAGAATGATCGTAACCTTTGGTTTTTTCTAATAGCGTGTCTCGGTTAAGGACTCTATTGGCATTTTCCAGAAATACGCGTAACAGGGTAAATTCACCGGTGGTGAGAGGAATGTCCTGTTGGCCCTTGCTGAGCTGGTGTTTTTCTACATCCAGCTTAAAAGGTCCGAAGCTCATACTGGAGTTTAATTCAGTTGAGGAAGTTTGATCAGAGGTGCCACATCGTCTAAGCACTGATCGAACCCTGGCTAACAGTTCACGGGGATTGAAAGGTTTGCTCAGGTAATCATCTGCACCCATCTCAAGGCCAATAATTCGGTCGAGTTCTTCACCCCGGGCAGACAGGATTATGATAGGGAGATTCTTTTGCTGGCTTAAGCGGCGACCTATCGACAGGCCATCTTCTCCCGGAAGCATCAGGTCCAGAATCACCAGGTCTACTTCATTTTCAGCCAGGTATTTATCAGCGGAAACTCCATCTTCTACAGCTTCAACGGCATATCCTTCTTTTGACAGATAAGCCTTAACCAGTTCTCTCAGTTTGGGTTCGTCATCAACAATCAGTATTCGTTGGGTCTGGGGAATCATTATGTTTTAGAGTCAAATTCATCATTGTTACAGTTTTGAAACAATTTCATTACAGCTTGTTACAACTGAGAAATTAAATAGACAAACTGTTTTTTTAGTATGTATGGCATATCGAAGCTCAAGCTTCAGGTAAACGATAACAGAAAAAACATGATTAAAAAAATTCTTAGGAGAAAAGTACATGTCACAACGTAATAAATTGATTTCCAAATTTTTCGGGCTTGTTATTGGCGCAAGTTTGATGATGTCGGGTACTGCAAGTGCTGACAATGGCATGGCAGAGTTGAAAAAACTTCTGCAAGGTCAAATCGAGTTAATGAAGCCAGAGTTACAGGACAAGGTAAAAGCATTATCAACAGATACTAAAATGTCCTTGATGGCAATTCTGGCCATGCACAGCCGTTACAGTGATAAAGCGACATTACGCCAGGTCATGTTAGAAGTGTTAGCTGATTTCCAGAGCATGACGATGGGCATCATGACTGATAGCGTAGAAATGACTGCTGATAGTGCACGTCGTCTTGCGAATCATCGTATACCTGTTGGCGGTCTGCTGCCTTACATGGGTATGGAGAATATTTCTGATGACCGTCTAGCTGTTCTTGAAGGTTTTAATGACAGTGTTGAAGGAAATGCAAACAAGCTGGCTGATGCGGCAGAAGCTGGCGATATGGGTACTGCGGCCTCACTGCTAGGTCAAATCACTTCAGGTTGTGTCGGTTGTCATGCTGTTTTCCGTTCGTTGCCTGGTGCATCTGACCTGCTGAAATAATCCATCTTACCTAATCTGGAGAATGCTATGAATTACAGTGCTATTTTAGTATCAGCTGGTATTGTGCTATCCCTGGCGGCACCAACTCAATTATTTGCTGCAAGTGATGAGGAAAAAGCGGCTGCTGAGGCGTATAAAAAACGTGTTCAACTGTCTAAAGATATCAAAAAAATGCGGGCAATGAGAAAACAGTTGCCTGTTCCACCACCATCTGGACTGTTTGGTGTTTATGCTTTTCCTGAAAAAGGACAGTTTGTTACCGGTATAAATTATCAGAAACATAAGTTCAGTGGTTTGCTGGAAGGCAGTGATTCGATTTCTGCGCAACAGACAGTTTTGACTGCACCAAATCCTTTTTTTGGTGATCCAATGCAGCCACCTACACTACGGGTTGTTCCTCTGAGTGCGGAAGCAGATGTTGCTTTTCCATTTGTTAACTATGCGATCGGTGACAAGGTTGCTCTGGTTGGTTTAATACCTCTGATCAAGAAGAAGACCGTTTTAGAAACTTTTGCTGGTGGTGCTCCTACCATGAGTCTGGGTACAAATACGGTCACTACAGATGGTATTGGAGATGTTAAATTTGGAGTCCTGTATAAACTTTATAACAGTGCTGGAAATGACCATAACATAGTTATTGATGCTGTATTGAGTGCACCGACAGGTAGTATCGAGGAAGAAGATGTTCAGCTAACACCGATGAATACCAGAGTAAAAGCACGTTTAGCTTACGGCATGCAGCTGGGTTCAGGTACCTGGGATGCACTGGTGGGTTTAGCCTATTGGGGAAAGGATAAAAAATGGGGTTGGGGTGCACAATATCTCGGCACGATTCCACTGGAAGATGAAAACAGTGAAGGATGGCGTTATGGTGATAAACACGAAGCTACAACCTGGTTGAGTTATGCCTGGGAGCCTACGTTGAACGGTAATGTAAGACTTCGCCATGAACAGCAAGGTACAATAAAAGGCATTGATCCTAAAATTTATGGACCTGGATTGGGCGCTAATACTGACAATTACGGTGGAACCAGAACAGAAATTGCTCTGGGTGTGAACTGGATGTATGCACCGGCTCATAATCTGAGCATTGAAATTGCAAAGCCTCTTTCACAAGACCGTAATGGAGTTCAGGTAGATCATGATCAGAGTTTAATGGTTAGCTGGCGTAATGCATTTTTCTAAACAGGCTATTTGATAGCTTAACGATTATCGTCAGGTATTCTTTTTTCTACAAAATTCCAGTAGGAAAGAGAATTATCTGGCGAATTTTAATTGGAATAAAATTTTTTGAAGAGGATTTCCTGTGAATAAAATATTAACAGCCATCATTATTTTGTTATTACTGGTTATTGGTGGTGGATTTTATAAGTTCATGATTCAGGGAAGTACAACAGAAAGCACAGATGGGCGCCTGGCCATCCAGTTAAATGCGGGTGAAAGAGACATGGTGCTCGGTGAGATGAGAGCATTTTTAGATACTGTTCAAAAAATTGTTAAAGGTGTTTCTGAAGATGATATGAAACTGGTAGCAGATAGTGCCAGAAAGGTAGGCATGTCCGCTCAGGGTGATGTACCCGGTTCGCTGGTCGGTAAACTGCCGATGAAATTTAAAAAATTAGGTTTTGATACGCATACCAAATTTGATCAGATAGCTTTGGATGCATCTGATATGGGTGACAAAGATAACATGTTAATTCAATTATCAGTTTTGATGCAAAATTGCGTGGGATGTCATGCTGCCTATCGAATTGAACTTGAAATGTAGCATCAGCGTATTCATCTTTTGTCCAATTACAGTGTTATTTTTGTACTCGAATGATCACATATATTTATATGCTCACATTCTCCGTGCAAAAATGCCTTGTAATTGAACAAAATCTAAACACGCTGGAAGTTACATTAAGTACTAAATAAGTTGTAGTGGTCTTTACCTGCCACCAAGAATCCTAAATGTTTTGTTGTGGCAGGTATTTTTTAAAGGGTGTACACACCTGCGCAACATTTATAAATAATGTTGATTATGACTAAAGTTCGAAGTAGTTAAAATGTGCTAAAATCTATGTTTTAACTACAAATATAATGTGACTGATTTAATCGCAATGGTTTAAATCAGATTTTAAAATGATAATCTCCACCAATGTCAGCATAGCTGATTCAGAAATAGAGCTCAGTGCCATTCGTTCTCAGGGTGCTGGCGGCCAGAATGTGAATAAAGTATCCACAGCTATTCACTGTCGTTTCGACATCAATAAATCTTCTCTACCAGATTTTTATAAGACTCGGTTATTAAACCTGTCTGATAAGCGTATTACCAAAGAAGGCATTATCATTTTAAAAGCGCAAAGCCACCGGACTCAGGAAAAAAATCGTGAAGATGCGTTATCCAGATTGCAGGCACTGATAAAATCAGTAACCAAAGTACAGAAAAAAAGGATATCAACCAAGCCAAGCAGAAATGCCCGCAAAAAAAGAATGGACAGTAAAACCCGCGAAGGAAAGAAAAAGAATTTACGATCAAAAGTAAGCTGGGACAGTTAATTATTCAATAATAAAAAATACTACATTGAAAACCTATTTAACATTATCGATCTCTATTGGATTATCCCTTGTTGTTTATTTGCTCGTAGATCAAGTTTATGAACTACGCATTGGATTATCTTTATTAACCCTGATAGCCGTTTTATGGATGACTGAAACTTTCCATGTTTCTGTGACCGCATTACTGGTTCCATTACTGGCAGTTCTAACCGGTATTTTTGAAGTTAAGCAAGCACTTAGTCAGTTCGCTCATCCAATTATTTATTTGTTTCTAGGAGGTTTTGCACTGGCCAGTGCCTTGCATAAACAGGGTTTGGATAGTCGTATTGCCAGTCTGATCATCGTATTGGCAAAAGGCAGGGTCAGGCTGGCAATCTGGATGATTTTTATATCGACTGCTTTTACCTCAATGTGGATTTCGAATACAGCAACTGCAGCCATGATGCTTCCTCTTGCTCTGGGACTTTTATCAAAACTGAATTACCAGCAGAATAAATCCAGTTACTGGTTTGTTTTACTGGGTATAGCTTATTCGGCAAATATAGGAGGAATAGGGACCCTGGTAGGTAGCCCTCCAAATGCCATCGCCGCTGCCAATACGGGCATCAGTTTTGTTGAATGGTTACAGTTTGGATTACCAACAGTAATCATTATGTTCCCCCTGGTTATAGTTATATTGTTCTGGTTTTTTAAACCGGATTTGAATTTCAGTTTTGATAGTGAAACAAAACTAGAACCTTTAACAGTTCAGCAAAAGTTGACGTTGCTGGTATTTTTAATCACTGTTTGTGGCTGGTTATTCAGCAAACCTTTATCAGCCTGGTTTGGTATACAAAAAGATTTTGACTCTTTAGTAGCTCTCTTTGCCATTATTCAGCTGGCAGTTTTGCGCCTTATAAGCTGGAAAGATTTACAGCAAAGTGCGGACTGGGGTGTGTTAATTCTTTTTGGCGGAGGTTTAACCTTGTCAGCCATTTTACAAACAACTGGTGCCAGTGAATTTTTAGGGCAACAGATGATTGCAGGACTGGAACATGCGCCATTAATTGTATTTCTACTTGCCCTGACCGGTATGGTCGTAATGCTAACGGAAGTAGCGAGTAATACTGCCAGTAGTGCTTTACTGATCCCTGTGTTTATAGCGGTTGCTCAATCGTTTGATATGCAACCGGAATTAATTGCTATTTTGATTGCAGTTGCTGCTTCCTGTGCATTCATGTTGCCGGTTGCAACGCCGCCAAATGCCATCGTATTTGGGTCGGGTTTAGTGCCTCAACAACAAATGATGAAAGTGGGGCTGGTCCTTAATTTAACCATGACTCTATTAATGGCCAGTGGCATCTGGTTTTTGGTTTAGCTTATTAGTTACAGATCCCTGGTCAAAGATGTGGGTAGGGTGAGCCGCTCGCACCATTGGCGTTGGTACTGAAATTTAATGGAGCACCCTACAAAAAACTATTTTTAAGATAATAAAAATGTTCACAACAAATAGTTGTCAAAATTGCTGTGTCTGATTACAGTATCGTCACAATAATAATATTGAATACTGGATAGATGTTTACAACATGGTTACTGTCATTGCTCACAGGGGTGCAAGGAGTCTTGCGCCTGAGAATACCCTGGCTTCAGCTCGTAGGGCACACAATCTTGGTGCAGATTTGTGGGAGACAGATGTTGCAGTTACAGCCGATCATAAATTGGTATTAATGCATGATGATGCAATGATGCGAACGACTAATGTTGCTGAAGTTTTCCCTGAACGTGTTCCAGCAGCATTTTCTACCTATACATTGGCAGAAATCAGATCGCTCGATGCGGGTTCCTGGTTTGAACGTGATGATCCATTTGGTCAGGTTGCAGTAGGAGCTGTTGAAAATCAGGAACTGGTCGCTTATGTCGGTGAAAAAGTACCCATGCTAAGAGAGGCTTTTGAATTAACACTGAAGCTGAACTGGTTTCTGAATCTTGAACTAAAAGCTCAGCCTGAACCCAATCATAATTTTGATGTGGTCAGTGCAGTTCTAGAGCTGGCGGATGAGGTTGGTATTGGACCTGATCACCTGTTATTTTCTTCAGCCCGGTTTGATTGGCTGAAAACTCTCAAGCAGTGCAGACCAGAATTTAAAGTTCAGGCTATTCTGGGTCTTTTTCCTGAAGATCCAATGGATTTCAGCGATTCATTTTTCGATACTTTTAATCCTCGTCATACCCGTCTTTCGATCGATCAATTCAAAATGCAGGTAGATCAGGGACATAAACTTAACCCTTATACCGTCAATGATGAAGCGATGATCAAGACTCTCATAGAGATTGGCGTAACAGGTCTTATTACTGATTTTCCACAGCGAGTACCAAAATAATGTCTTCACCAGTGACTACATCGAAGCTGCGAATTTGTATCGTTAATTGCTACCCAGCGGCTAGCCGCAGAAATTTTGACCTGTCTGATGTGGGCCATCCACATGATCTATTTCTGGAATTTTTAAGGCATGCAGCACCCCATGCGATAACGGATATTGTTTACGTAGCAGACCCTGAGTTTGCTTTGCCAGAGGGCAGTAATATTGATGACTTTGATGGCTTTATGTGGACAGGGTCGGATCTTACTGTTTATCACGTGGATGATCCACGTGTATCAGGACAGATTGCATTTGCGAAAACTCTAATGAATTCGGGTGCTATCAGTTTTGGTAGTTGCTGGGGTATTCAGATGGCAGCTCTGGTGGGCGGTGGTGAAGTGGCAGTGAATCCCAATGGTCGAGAATGGGGAATAGCTCGTGGCATAAAGTTGAATGATGAAGCTAAGACATCACCGATGCTTGCAGGGAAACCTGAAAAGTTTGATGCTTTTATCATGCATCTGGATGAAGTTAAAAGCTTGCCAGAAGGAACGGTTTCTTTAGGTGGAAATAAACATACGTCGATTCAGGCCGCTGTGCTGGAAAATGGAGATGCTGCTTTCTGGGGAACTCAATACCATCCTGAATATAACTTGCATGAAATGGGTCGTTTGATCGCAGCCAGAGCCGTGGCGCTTGTCAAAGAAGGACATTTTCCTGATGAAGAAGCTGTAGCAAACTATGCTGCAGATATGAAAGCTCTGTATGAAAATCCCGATTCTGTGGAACTGCGTGAGCGACTTAAAGTGGGTGATGACATCATTGATCCACAAATACGTCAGGTTGAATTGCGTAACTGGTTACGCTTCATTGATAATAGAGCTGACTAATAAAAAAGGGGTATATATTTTCATGAAGACTTTCATTGCTGTATTTCTTACCGGATTGTTGATGTTTACAAATGCATTGGCCGAAGGCGAAGTTAATCATCGTTATAATATTCAAGGCTATATTCTTGATGAAAATGATCAGGGCATAGCTAATCAGGAAGTAAAGGTCTACAAAGGTAGGCTTTTATTAGAAATTGGTAAAACTGATGCTGCGGGTTTGTACTCTTTAAAACTTAAATTGCACGATTCAGATAACCATCAAATTCTTAGGCTTCGTACTGGTGACAACGAAGCTGAGTTGAAGGTAACTTTTGATACAGATAACGCAGACACCTTGCGAACACACCAGGCAAATTTTGTTGATGGAAAATTTATAGAAGGTGCCATTACTCGTTTTGGCATACCTTCCTGGATTTATCCATTGGCTGGTTTAATCTTCATTAGCTTCCTCGCGGTTAAACTCGAGAAACGTCGAAAAAAGAAAATTCAGCAAAAGAAAGATAAGTTATCGGGGAGACAATCTACCGGCAGCCATCATGCCAGGAAAAAACGCCGCAAAAAGCATTAAGAAAGTTCTGATCAATTAATAATTTGTAAAGTCACAGGCTAAACTGGATTTGATATCTTATATAATCAAAGGGTTAAGGCTTACTTACAAAATAAACGTTCCTGTTGGAGGGTAGCTATCAACTTGACAATACCCTCATATACCCGACTTATCAGAATATGATTACCATTTTTCCTTAGTATGATTATCGAGATTGATTCCAACGCTCATGCACAGTAATTACTTCATCAATTACGTGAATGAATGCTTTTACAAGCTTTGGATCGAAATGACTTCCTGCATCTTTACGCAACAGGTTTATCGCTTTCTCTACAGGCCATGGTTCCTTGTAAGGACGTTTCATGGTCAATGCGTCGAATACAGCAATAGCTACGATACGCGCAGATTCAGGAATATCCTCTCCCTTTAGTCCGCGCGGATAACCGGAACCATCCCATTTTTCGTGATGACACCAGGCTATTTCTGCAGCCATCTTAAAAAGCTCGGTTTTACTCCTGCGTAAAATTTTATGGCCTATAGTAGTATGTGACTTCATAATATCGAATTCATCTGAAGTCAATTTTCTCGGTGCTTTCAAAACCTCATCTGGAATTCCTATCTTGCCGGTGTCGTGCATTGGTGCTGCGAGCCGAATTTTCTGCTGTAATTCGGTGGACCAGTTAACCGAGCGCGCTAAAATCTCTGCATACTCGGCCATACGCCAAATATGTACTCCGGTATCTGTATCGTTGTAATGCCCTGCATCACCAAGCATTTCGATAGCATCGTGTTGGTTTTGAATCAACTCTGTTGTTGCTTTCTTTACCTCGCGAAAGCACTGGCGTTGTGTGTTCGCCAGTGCCAGATGTGTTTTCACTCTGGCCCGGACAATCTCTGAACTCACCGGTTTGACTATGTAATCAACTGCACCGGCTGCAAACCCCAGCGATTCATCCTGATCATCGGTCATCGTAGTTACAAAAATCACTGGAATATGTGTACTCGATTTCTTACTTTTTATCTGTCTGCAGACCTCATAACCATCCATACCTGGCATCATGATATCAAGCAGAATGAGATCCGGTTTTTTCTTTGTTATCAGCTGTAACGCAAGTTCACCATGGGTTGCCGCCAGTAGGGTATATTCAGGCACCAGTATGTTTTTTAGAAGATCCAGGTTCTGTGGTGAGTCATCTACAGCCAGGATAACTTCTTTTTCAGACATGTGAATACTCCCTGATTGATTTCACGTAATTGTTGATAATGTCGATATTAAAAGATTTGTCCATTTCCATAATTTTCTATAACTATTATATTTGTGAGTTGTAAATAAATAAGCCTGCTTTCTTCAACTTAATATTTTCAAGTATAGATAATTCTCAGGAAATGTTGATTGATTCGGCTCATAATCAATAAGAAAAAGTGCTGAATAGAATCGATATTCTGGAATATGATTCTGATTTAGCTTTACACAGAAAAATTAGAGAGCAGATACTAAAATGAAATTTATCTACTATAATTTAATACAGCCTATTCCCTGATTGAGAATATTGAACGTAGACCATAGTTGTTAAAGAGCCCCTGTTTCATGCCTGCTTCCGATGAAAACCCACTGAAACTGATGATTGCTGATGAGCGATCTTTTGCAAAACTGTATGATATTGCAATGCAGTCAAGCATGATGCCAGATTTTCTCAGTGATTTTCTTGCCAGTTTTATTCCAAACTTACCCAATTCCAGGATAATTCCCGCTGGCTGCGTGTTACTTCTGGAATGGACTCCGAATGGCCACCAGTTCAAGTTAAGTGCAAGTCACCACCTGTCCGATGAACTGGTTTGCAAACTCGAACAGATTAACCAAAATAATGAACTGCTTGATCGGGTGACTGAATTAATGAAAGTTCAGTTTTCACAAAATTATGTGGACGAGTTGAAAGCCACCAAAATTGAAGATAAACAGTTATTCGGTATTTTCTATATTCCTCTGATCATCAAGGGAGAGGTAATTGGGGTTCTTCAGTTATTTCAAGTCGAGCCCAAAAAGCCATCTAATCGCGACATTCACTATTTCTCCACAGCTGCGAAAATCATGGCCATGGGCATTACCCAGCGAAAAAATTTGAATAAATGGATCAGGGGGTATCGGGAACTGGAGCTCAATCACGTCAATTTGATTAGCCGGCTTGATAAAATGTGTCGAGACCTATCGATTCCGATGACGGCAGTATCAGGCATATCTGAACAGATATTCAAAAAGAAAATTGTACTGATCAAAGACCAGAGTCTGTTACTCAAAAACTCTGCCGCACATTTAAAAAAACTGATCAAAAAGCTCATTCAGCAAATTGAATATGGGCCAAAAGGGATCGAGATGGAAAACCAGTTATTTTCCTTTAACGACTCATTTACTTCCTTTCTGAGTGAGCGGAGAAAGGCTGTTATTGAGAAAGGTATGTTCTTTGGTTTTCATGTAGATAAGAATATTCCAGCTTCGATTATTGGCGATGTTACTAAGGTGCAACAGGTTTTATCGATACTAATCGAGAATGCAATAAAGTTTACACAAAATGGTGAGATTGATTTGGACATCTCAATTAAAAAAGATTCTGGACAACAGCTAATGCTTCAGTTTGTTGTCCGTGATACCGGTATAGGTATGACAGAAAAGGCCCAGGCTAATTTATTTCAGGATGCTATCAATGCCGATTTGATTGTCTCGGGTGATTTAACAAGCAGCAAAGGCAGGCTTATGTTGGCGAAAAAAATGGTTGAAATGATGAAGGGTAATATCGAAGTTTCAAGCCGCATTCAGGCAGGCAGTAAATTTACATTTACGGCTATGTTCACGAAATATGAGCAGTCAGATAGCAGTAATACGGTGGAAAGCACTTTAACCATGGCGGCCATCAGTATCCTGCCCAAGGATTTGATAACGGAAACCTCGCGGATTACGAAGGAGCACCACGAGTTGATTAAGGCGCTATTGAACGGACTTTATAAAACAGTTTGCGACTTTAATATGGAATCTATCAGTGAGATTGAAAAACTTATCGCTGTGCTGAAAAATACGGTTTACCGGGATGACCTACGAGTGATAAAAAAATCAATTAAAGCATATGATTACAGCAAAGCGTCGACGCTTATTGAGGATTTTTCGAATACCTTAAAGATAAGTTTGAGCAAGTAAGTTTTATTGATACCTGATTTAGTTTCTACTCCAGATCATGGGCCTCAGGTTTTATGAGCCCGGAGAGCAAACCCTGTACAAACAGACTTTGGTTGGGTAAAGACTGATAATGAAGAAATACCTTAACACCGAAAGCACTTGGATTAAGTTTATAGTAAGTCAGTGACATGTTTTCCATGCCCTGAAAGGGCTCTAAATTATAATGCTGTAAAATTTCTGTTTGTGGCTGTAAATCCATCGTGGCAAATTGTGTTACATATGCCAGATATTCATGCACAATTAATGAAGAAGGCCTTTTTTGTAAATTTTGGTCAGCAATAGCATGAGCGACTTCGTGGGCAACAAAGCTCAGGTAGAGAGATTCATTCATCGGCATACTGAAAGGTCGCAACCTGGCACATAGCAATTTAGCTTGTTCTAAGCTAAGCAAATCAATTTGATCTTTTTTCGAACTATACAGGCCAATATGGGCAGGATACTTGTTGATCCCTGCTGCGTGTAATTTTATGCGGATTGGTCGTTTTATTTCAATTTCGTGTGACTGAAAAAATGCAAGAGCCTTTTCAGCTCCATCACATACTAAAGCCAGATTTTTACTCGATTTTGAATCAACATACACAGATATGCCCGGACAGTTTGAAGAGCTGTCTATAGCGGTTGCTACAGAATCTCCAATGCCATAGAAACCAAGAAATATAACTAGAAAAAAGTATGATTTCAGGTACATAAAATCGTCTCTTTTAGACTATAACACCAGCTTACCTCCAGCAGATAAACAACACAACTTGACGAGGTAAAGAAAGCTCATTAGCAGCAAATAATAGCGACTAAGATATTATGTTGTGGCTCTCATAGACCGAATAGAACTTTGCATATCTACAATATATCCATGCCTTGTCTAACAGGCTGTTCTATACTTTAAAAGTGTTTTAATTGAATAGACAGTAGATATGACAGGTCGAGTTTCATTGGTCGCTCATCGCGGCCAGCCTTTATCTTTCCCGGAAAATAGCCTTGAAGGTTTTGAACATGTAATTAAATCGGGAGGCATTTATTTAGAAACTGATGTAAACATTACCTCCGACGGGGTTCCGGTTTTAAGCCATGACGCGAACCTGTTAAAGCTAACGGGAAAACAGCTTATTGTGTCGGATTATAGTTATGATCAAATTAAAGAGTTGCCGGCAGGTTATAGCGAAAGATTTGGTGATAAATTTAATCATTGCCGAATAGCAAGTGTAGAACAATTTTCAGAGTTACTAAAAGACTGGCCTGACGTTACCTGTTTTGTTGAGATAAAAGAAGCCTGTTTAACCTACTTTGGTTTAAAAGCAGTTGATTTAATGATGGATGCTTTAGAAGGAATATTTTCTCAAGTTGTTGTTATTTCATTTGATTATGACGCTCTGGTTTATGCCGGGAGTCAATATGATATTCCTGTAGGTTGGGTGTTGCCTGAATGGTCTGAAGAAAATTATTCAAAATCTGTCGACCTGTCACCAGAGTATTTACTGGTCAATACCAAATTCTGTCCTCAGGAAAAAGCTGAAATCTGGTCGGGTGTCTGGGAGTGGATAACCTACACTGTGAATGATGCAGAAGAAGTCGAACATTTTGCTGGTTTAGGATTTGAGCTTATTGAAACTAATCGATACAGTGAATTGAAGCTGGAAAGTAAGATTATCGAAAAAAGTAATGATTTTTAGTTTTTTGGTGCGCATGGCGCACCGTTTGATCTAATCCTCGGGTACAACCTCAATTCGTTCGATATCTGCAATATAAACGGTTCTGCCTTCCATGGTTGTGAAACTATTTGATTTGATGTCTTTCTGTGCTGCTTTATAACTTTGCTTATGACCCGTTTGTGTATTAACGACATGCACATTTACCGTTGAGTAATTGTCGCCAATTTCAAAGAAAAAAACGGCAATAGCACTCAGCACCATAAACAGCATGAATAGATATGCCCCCTGACGAAACATTTTTTCATTTTCACTGGGTTCCTTTTTGGGCTGGGAAGAGCGTTGCTGATTTTGAGGTGTTGCTCTTTTAGTTCTAAAGAACAGGATAACACCGACAATAACAGTCAGCGTGAAAAGGATTTTGGTGATCATTGTTGCAGATAGCTTTTTAACAAGGGCTAATGATAACGTAAATTGACCGGTAACAACCAATCAATATATTTGCAGAATTAATCAGAGATTCCATAGTATTATGCTGATATGAAAAATCTGTTTATCTTCGTTTTGTTATTTACTGTTCTTTCCCCCGTTTATGCTGGGGAAATTCGTGTGGCAGTAGCGAGTAACTTTGCGAATGCTCTGAAAGATATTACAAAACAATTTGAAAAAAGCACAGGGCATAAAGTCAAAATAAGCGTGGGTTCTACCGGCAAACATTATGCTCAGATTAAAAATGGTGCTCCTTTTGATGTTTTTCTGGCTGCAGATACCCGCCGCCCTGAATTACTGGATAATGAAGGTATAGCCATTGCGGGAAGCCGTTTCACTTATGCCAGGGGTAAACTGGTTTTGTGGAGTCCACAAAAAAACCTGATCGATGAGAATGGTTTAATTTTGGCTACAAATGCTTATGATTATCTGGCGATAGCTAATCCGAAATTAGCCCCTTACGGTAAAGCTGCTCAGCAAGTTTTACAGGCAAAGAGTTTATGGAATTCATTGAGATCACGTATGGTTCGAGGTGAAAATATTGGCCAGACCTTTCAGTTTGTAAAAAGCGGTAATGCCCAACTGGGTTTTGTTGCGGCTTCACAGGTAAAAAAAGCAGGGGTCATAAGCAAAGGCTCATTCTGGGAAGTCCCTCAACAAGACTACACCGCAATTAATCAGCAAGCAGTGTTGTTGAGCAATAATGAAGTATCGAGTGCATTTGTTTCATTTCTGCGCAGTGAAAAGGCTCTGAGTATAATTCGTGATTTTGGATATGAAACGCTGTAATGCTTAATGAATCTGACCTGTTAGCGCTAGGCATTACTTTAAAGCTGGCATTGCTCACTACCGTTATTCTGCTATTAATTGGCACGCCTCTGGCCTGGTGGTTATCGAATACGCGCTGGCGTTACAAATTTCTACTGGAAGCTATCATTGCTCTACCACTGGTATTGCCACCGACTGTATTAGGTTTTTATCTATTACTGCTGTTAGGTCCGAATGGCCCGTTGGGTGGTTTGATGGTCGCGATGGGTGGACGGCCTCTGGCGTTTACTTTCACCGGACTGGTTATTGGCTCTGTAGTGTATTCGATGCCCTTTGTTATCCAACCATTGCAAAATGCGTTTAGTGCAATTGGAGGGCGCCCGATGGAAGTTGCAGCGACTTTACGAGCTTCTCCGATAGATCGTTTTTTTACCGTGGCTATCCCTTTAGCGCGTCCCGGTTTTCTAACTGCTGCTGTTCTGGGTTTTGCACATACTGTGGGCGAATTTGGTGTTGTGTTGATGATCGGTGGAAATATTCCCGGTGAAACTCAGGTACTTTCCATCGCAATTTATGATCATGTCGAGGCTTTGGAATATGGTCATGCTCATTGGTTATCGGGTGGTTTATTGCTGATGTCATTTCTACTGTTGATTGGAGTTTATGCTTTTAATCGACGTTTTAAGGTGGTGAACAGTGGATTCTAGTATCACCGCTAAATTTCGTATCCAGCGGGGTGATTTCACTCTGGATTCAGAATTTACTATTCCAGCCAAAGGGGTTACTGCATTATTTGGTTCGTCCGGTTGTGGAAAAACCACTTTACTTCGAGCTATTGCCGGTCTTGAAACCTGTCAAACAGGTTATCTCAAGGTGGGAGAAATGACCTGGCAGCAAGATGATCTATTTGTGCCTCCCCATAAGCGGGCGGTGGGTTACGTGTTTCAGGAATCGAGTTTGTTTGAGCATTTGAATGTAAAACGTAATCTAGAATATGGCTTAAAGCGAGTTGCACCTCGGGAGCAGAAAGTCTCGCTGCATAAAGCAATTGAACTATTAGGCATTGATGATTTGCTAGAGCGCAAACCGAGTAGTTTATCAGGAGGTGAAAGACAACGAGTGGCAATCGCTCGTGCCCTTGCGGTTAGTCCACGTTTGTTACTGATGGATGAACCACTCGCTGCACTGGATCAAAATCGCAAACAGGAAGTTTTACCTTTTATCGAGTCACTGCATAAAGAACTGGATATTCCGGTGATTTATGTCAGCCATTCACTTGAGGAAGTTGCCCAATTAGCAGACCACCTGATTTTAATGGAACAGGGCAAAGTAGTGGATTCTGGTGATATTCATGACATGTTTACCCGTTTGGATTTACCGTTAGCTCATGAACTGGATGCTTCTGCCATTATCAATGCAACAGTCACTGGTTTTGATGAGCATTACCATCTTATGTTTTTGCAGTTTGCAGGTGGCACCATAACGGTTGCCGGGCAAAATTTAAACAAAGGTGATGCTGTCAGATTAAGGCTGGTCGCACGGGATGTCAGCCTCACTCTTGAGCATCAGTCGAGTACCAGTATTTTGAATATCTTCCCGGTGATTGTCGATGAAATGCTTCAAACCGGACCTGCTCAATTGATCGTGCGATTACTGGCGGGTGGAGTACCCATGTTATCCAAAATAACCCGTAAATCAGCTGCCGAACTAAATCTTGAATCGGGGAAAAAGGTTTATGCTCAGGTTAAGAGTGTGGCTTTGCTGTCTTAAAAAGTGATTGAATAATATCTTGCAGTGAAATTTTTGCACTGTTGTATTATCCTCTAACGACAATTAAAAACGATAAAAACTACAAGAGGAGAAACAAATGAAACTAGAGTCCCTGGCTTTGCACCACGGTTATGAATCAGAAGCGACTACCAAAGCAGCTGCTGTTCCTATTTATCAAACTACATCTTATACCTTTGACGATACCCAGCATGGTGCCGATCTATTTGACCTGAAGGTAGCAGGTAATATTTATACCCGAATCATGAACCCAACAACAGCCGTGTTGGAGCAGCGACTGGCTGAAATGGAAGGTGGCATTGGGGCGCTTGCTGTTGCTTCTGGAATGTCAGCAATTACTTACTCGATTCAGGCTATTGCCAGTGCGGGTGATAATATTGTTAGTACGACGCAGCTGTACGGTGGAACTTATAATCTATTTGCACATACCTTTCCAAAACAGGGCATTGAAGTTCGAATGGCTTCATTTGATGATTATGCTGCACTGGAGAATCATATAGATGATAAAACACGGGCTTTATTCTGCGAATCAATTGGTAATCCTGCCGGCAATATTGTCGATATTGAAAAGCTGGCTGAGATAGCTCATAAATACGGTGTTCCACTGATTGTGGATAATACGGTTGCGACACCTTACCTGTGCCGTGCTTTTGATCATGGTGCCGACATCGTTGTTCACTCACTGACCAAATACATTGGCGGACACGGAACGACAATTGGTGGCATTATTATTGATTCTGGTAAATTTGACTGGGTAGGAAACAAGCAACGTTTTCCCGTGTTGAATGAACCTGATCCTTCCTATCATGGTGTGGTTTATACCGAGGCATTAGGTGAAGCCGCGTATATTGGACGTTGCCGGGTAGTACCTTTACGAAATACCGGTTCAGCCCTTGCACCACACAGTGCTTTCCTGCTGATACAGGGACTGGAAACTCTGGGGCTGCGCATGGAACGTCATTGTGAAAATGCACTCAAAGTTGCCAAACATATGCAGCAACACCCCAAAGTAGAATGGGTAAGTTACGCCGGCCTTGAAGACAGCAAATATTATGATACCTGTCAGAAAATCTGTGGTGGACGAGCTTCTGGCATTCTAAGTTTTGGCATTAAAGGAGGCAAAGAAGCAGGTGGACGTTTTATCGATGCTTTATCTATGATTTTACGCCTGGTTAATATTGGTGATGCGAAGTCACTGGCCTGTCATCCTGCTACCACTACTCACCGACAGCTAAGCCCCGAAGAGCTGGCAACAGCAGGTGTTTCAGAAGATCTGGTTAGAATATCGGTAGGTATTGAGCATATCGATGACATTATTGCTGATATCGATCAGGCGCTGGATAAGGTTTAGCAGATTGATTGTGGTGCGCGCGGCACACCCTACAGGTATCAGCTCATCTGTAGGGTGCGCCACGCGCACCATTTAATGATCAGGCGTGTTTAATCACTAGTAAATTAGTTTTTCCGACCATCAGATCCAGAGTCTTGCGAAGGCGTATAAACACATTTTCCTGCCGATAAGGCAAATTATGTTTTTCACAAACCTGCTTCACGATAGGCTGCATTTCCTGATAATGATTGAGTGGCAGGGATGGAAAAAGATGATGTTCAACCTGATAGTTCAGCCATCCATGTAAGAAGTCGGTATGGTTTGGCCCGGTTTTATAGTTAACAGTCCCCATGATTTGGCGTAAATAGAATTCACCCCGGCTATTACTTGGCTGCTCAAAACGATAAATATCATCACCAGAATGGTTTGGAATAATGACCAGAAATGAATGTAAATTGGCAAATAATTCAGCCAGTAATGAGGCGAGTAAAACATTAGTGACCGCTTCCCAGCCTAGCGGAAGAAACAACATCGGTAACAACACAAAGCGAAAAGTAATGTAAGGTAGAAAGTTACGGGTCCACAGGCGAAAGCCATCTGCAGCAAAAGGACTCCAGGCATCCAGGCGTAAAAAAGTATCAACCTCGGGTTCACCATGTCGGCGTCTTTCTGCATTGGCCGTCATTTTTAGCGTGTTTGGTGCGTAATATACAATTTTCCAGATACCTGCAAAAATCATGATAATGAGATAACGCATCCACATCGGTAGGTTCGAGTTGCGTAACCATTCGAGGTTTATCTCGATGTTATCTGGATCGGCTTCTTCCCCTAAATTGTAATGATGCAGTTTGTTGTGCTCATGATCCCAGGCAGCTGGTTCAATCCAGTCCAGCCAGTCGATAGCACGTCGCCAGCCTCTGGCAAAACCCTTACGGGTATAACGTTTCGGAATGCCGGGGACCTTGTCATACGCGCCGTGCATGACCGGGTGAGCAACATTCGCCCATCGACTGATATTACCGATGCTGATGAGTAAGGCTCCCAGAATGTTAAGTGGGAAAATCCAGGCCATTGAGTAACCCAGAACAGCAGCAAAACGGCCCCAAAATTCTACTTTTTTTAAATGTTTGAAATCTTCAATGGTTGGTTTACCGATTGTTTTTTTGATATCATCAATGTCGTTTGTAAGCTGGCCCTGATCAACCTGACTGTAATTTAACTGCATGAAAAGAAGTTCCTGGTACTGTATTGAGGTCACCGCTTTTAATCAGTGCGGTGAAAAACGGAGGATTCTCTCAAGTTTTAACATAAAAAACAGTTATATTTTCAACTGGTTAACATGGATTAAATTTTCGATAACTTATTATTAAGAAACCTTTTCAAATAAAGCTTTAGAATGATCTTCAGACAATAATTAAAAAATATAAACATGTTTAAATATTTATCATTACCTCATATCACATCAGGGTTTGTAGCTGTGCTCGTGGGTTATACCAGTGCTGCTGCCATTGTCTTTCAGGCAGCTGCAGCGGGTGGAGCGACACCTGAACAAATCAGTTCCTGGCTATGGGCTTTAGGACTGGGCATGGGTATCAGTGGAATCAGTTTATCGATGTACTATAAAAACCCGGTGATGATTGCATGGAGCACGCCGGGTGCAGCGTTGCTGGTCACCAGTTTACCGGGCATTCCAATGAATGAAGCTATTGCTGCATTTTTATTCAGCTCTGCACTTATTACTCTCTGTGGTGTCACTGGCTGGTTTGATCATATTATGAAGTTAGTGCCTCAGGCTTTGGCATCCGCTATGTTGGCAGGGGTGTTATTACGTTTCGGGCTGGATGTTTTTGTAGCCATGGAAAGTGATTTTCCATTAGTGGGTTTAATGCTAGTCGTGTACATCACTGGCAAACACTTATTGCCGCGTTATGCTATTCCTCTCACCTTTATGAGTGGAGTTATTGTGGCCAGCTTGATGGGAAGCATTCAACCCATTCATCTGGAACCATCATTTACCAGACCGGTATTTGTGATGCCGGTGTTTTCGATAACTACCTTAATCGGCGTGGGTATACCGCTATTTGTAGTGACTATGGCCTCGCAAAATGTTCCCGGCATTGCGGTATTACGTAGCCACGGTTATCAAACTCCGGCTTCACCATTAATAGGCTGGACAGGTTTTACGGGAATGCTATTGGCTCCCTTTGGCGGGTTTGCCTTTAATCTTGCGGCTATTACTGCCGCAATCTGTATGGGAAAAGATGTAGATCCGGATAAAAGCCGGCGTTATCTGGCAGCTATCTGGGCGGGTGTTTTTTATATCATTGCTGGGTTATTCGGGGCCAGTGTTACGGTATTGCTTTCTGCTTTTCCGGTGGAGCTGATCATGGCTATCGCCGGGTTGGCTTTGTTAGGCACCATTGCCAATAGTTTAAATAATGCACTTTCTGATGAAAGTTTACGTGAAGCATCAATCCTGACATTTGCTATCACTGCTTCAGGAATGAGTCTGCTGTCTATTGGCAGTGCTTTCTGGGGATTACTGGTGGGGTTGTTTATCTATGGGTTAATTAACCGCAAACAAAAGACGAAGTGTTAATTAAAAAAATTTCACCACGAACTAAGGCAGGATGCCTGTAGGTAGAACAATGCAGGAGCAATTGTCGAGGCACGAAGAACACGAAGGTAAATAACTATATGACATTTAGCTTATTCAAAATAAGGCAATGAACAGTTTGTAATATTAACTGAAATATAAAAGGTTTTTCTTCGTGTGCTTCGTGCCTTCGTGGTGAATCGCTTTTGACTTTCTTACTTCCCAAAAAAAGGTGGTAAAAAATTCTTTAAATGATTTTTGGCCATTAATTTTTGCTGGATAGCCCATTTCACTGGCGGTAAATTATTACTCAGACGTAAAGCTGCTGAACGTAATAAAGTCACCGGGAAGCTGTCATTGGTAAACAGGCCGACAATGGCATTGGTGCCATGATACAGAGGTCTTGTGGCGAGCATGTGATGTTGCTGATAACGCTGCAGCAGTGCCGGGTTCCATATATCCTCACCCTTTGCCTGAGCGCCCAGAATTTCTGTAGCTAATAAATCCTGACCGCTTAATCCCAGGTTAAAACCATGTGCTGTCACCGGATGCATGCCGACAGCAGCATCTCCAATTAAAGCGAAACGGTTAGTGACAAACCGGTTGGCGTGTACCCCAACTAGCGGGTAACTGTACCTTTGTCCTACCTGTTTCATTTTACCCAGTCGACCATGCAGGCGCTGTTCGATGTCGGCATTAAAAGCTTCATCTCCCATGCTTAGAACTTCATTGGCCTGATTTGACGGCACGGTGATAACCGCTGAAGAAATATTGCCGGGCATGGGCAAAATGGCTAGTGTTCGGCCGTAATGAAAACATTCAAATGCGGTATGTTCATGGCTTAACTCATGCTCCATCCAGCCAACGATAGCGGTTCGGCCAAAATCGTGAGAGTCAGTAGAGATGCCCATTTGTCGCCGGGTAGATGAAAACCGGGTATCGGCTGCAATAACCAGTGATGCAGTCAGGGTTTCACCAGATGCTAACAGGATGGTTCCACAGTCATCATTGGTATTCACCGCAGTGACTTCCTGCTCATCCATCAAGGTGACTTCCTGCTCATCCATCAAGGTGACATTCTGTAAAGTTTCAAACTTTGCAAAGATGGCTTTACGAATTAAATGATTGGAAATCAAAAATCCAAGCGCATCGGTACCATCGTCGGGCGTATTAAAGCTGAGGGTATAGGGAGAATCGCCATCAATAACTTCAGCTCGTTGAATGGGAGAGATATTGTCATCGCCCACTTGCTGCCAGCTACCGTGTTGTTGCATCAATTTGCGGGATAGATGAGTAAGCGCAATATCGCGTCCATCGACAGGAGGATCGGCCAGTTCTTTGCGCGATAATTTTTCGATGATAACGATGTTGAGTCCGCTATCACGAAGAGAGCAGGCAAAGCTCAAACCAGCGGGTCCTGCTCCAATGATAGCTATATCGTAATCCATAATATCTCCGGACTATAAAAAGGCAAAGGTCATGTGTTTGTCATAATAGAGGCATTAGAGCCAAATCAATAATTTGAAGTATACTTCTGATATACATGAAAGAGGAGAGAATAATTCGTGAATGGGTTAATCATGCAGAAGTTAAGCTACTACGTTCTGGTTCCTATAAACACACCGGCTGACATCATGATAGATCCGGCAACCCGATTTAGTCCGGTCATTGCACGTTCAGAGCGAAAATAACGCCTGGCCCAGGAAGCACTAAAAGCTATAGCCATTAAACCAATCATTAGTCCAACCAGACAAAGCAAAGAAGCAACTGCAATATCATTATTAGACAAGGCACTCAAATCCATAAAGGTGGGTAGAAAAGCAATATAAAACAGGATGACTTTAGGGTTAGAAGCAGAAATCAAAAAGCCCTGAATGAAACTCATGAACTCAGACTGCTTTGCTGTCGTTTGAGATTCACTGGTTAAATGTGAACGGTCTTTCCACATTTTCCACCCGAGGTAAATCAGATAGAGTGCACCTATTATTCTAATAACAGTAAAAACGCCTCCCCAGTGTTCAGCAATGACAGCCAGTCCAAAGCAGGCAAGAACAAGATAAATAATATCACTTATCGCCATACCCAGAGACATCGAAAAACACGACATTGCGCCCTGAGTCATTGCCCTGGCAAGAAGGGCAAATACACCGGGTCCAGGAGTGATTGCAAAGATGATAATGGCGATGAAAAAAGCCAGCCCGCTCTCGAAAGTCATTAGGGTTTAACCACAGGAAAAATTTATATAGATATAATAAATTACTGTTGAAATAGTGACAAGTCAGAACTTCAAAAGTTTGTCTTGCCAACAAATTTTAGTGGAGTAGTATTGATGCTAATACCTGCTCCGAGTGTGGTTGAAAAACGGATTCAGGTCTAAAAACAATAATCCTCACAGGAGAAACACCATGATCAAACTTTCCACCCGATTTAAAAGGCTTTCTATTGCCGTCGCTTTAACCTTACCTTTTGGCTCAGCCGCTCTTGCACAAACCGAAATTCAATGGTGGCATGCTATGGGTGGAGTAAATGGTGAACGAGTTGAGAAAATATCCAATGACTTCAATGCAACACAAAATGAATTTAAAATCGTACCTGTCAATAAAGGTAATTACACCGAAACCATGACTGCTGCTGTTGCAGCTTTTCGTGCCAAAAAACAGCCTCATATCGTGCAGGTTTTTGAAGTTGGTACCGCAACAATGATGGCAGCTAAAGGTGCTGTTTATCCGGTTGAAGATTTGATGCGTGCCAGTGGAGAGCCTTTTGATAAATCAGATTACTTACCTGCTGTTATCAGTTATTACCAGAAACCTGATGGCACATTGCTTTCAATGCCCTTTAACAGTTCTACTCCAGTATTATGGTATAACAAAGATGCTTTTGCTAAAGCAGGTATTAACCAGGTTCCTGAAACCTGGCCTCAGGTAGAGGCCGCTTCTAAAAAGCTTCAGGCATCAGGCATGAAATGTGGTTTCAGCTTTGGCTGGCAATCCTGGGTCATGGTTGAAAACTTCAATGCGTGGCATAACCTGCCTTCTGGCACAAAACAGAATGGCTTTGCAGGATTTGATACTGAATTTAATTTCAACAACAAAGCACTTGTGAAGCACATGGAGAGTTTAGGTAATTGGCAAAAGAGTAAAATCTTTGATTATGGTGGACGCCGTGGTGATAGCCTGCCTAAATTTGTAAATGGTGAATGTGGCATGTGGATGAATTCATCGGCCTACTATGGTTCCATCAAAAAGCAGGCTAAATTCGAATTTGGACAAACCATGCTTCCTTACTACCCTGATGTAATCAGCAAGCCACAAAATTCCATTATTGGTGGAGCAACTTTATGGGCGCTTAAGGGGCATCCTAAAAATGACTACAAAGGCGTCGCAAAGTTTATGACTTACCTGTCATCTCCTGAAGTACAAGCCTGGTGGCATCAGGAAACGGGTTATGTGCCAATTACGGTTGCTGCCTATGAGCTCAGTAAAAAGCAGGGATTTTATAACTCTAACCCCGGTACTGATACCGCAATCAAGCAGCTTAGTTTGAATACGCCTACGGCTAATTCACGCGGTGTTCGTTTTGGTAACTTTGTACAGGTACGTGATGTTTTCAATGAGGAAATGGAAGCGATCTGGAATGGTTCAAAAAGTGCCAAAAAAGCTACGGATGAAATGGTTAAACGCGGTAACAAACTATTGCGTAAATTTGAAAAAGCTAATCGTTAATTATTGATAAAAGAAGGGATTGATATAAGCAGGGCATGTCTCTCTTGCCCTGCATTAACCTTCTGATTAAATCATGTTATTAAAACAGGTTCATTTTAAATCCTCAGCTTTGCCCTATTTGCTGGTTGCCCCGCAGATCATTATTACTGTTGTTTTTTTTATCTGGCCTGCGAGTCAGGCGCTTTACCAATCGTTATTACTGGAAGATGCTTTTGGACTCAGCTCTGAATTTGTCTGGATAGATAATTTTAAAGAACTGTTTGAAGATGAACACTATATAAACGCATTTGGCCGAACAATATTTTTTTCAGGCATGGTTGCAGCGTTGTCGCTAAGCTTCTCTCTGGTACTGGCTGCTATGGCTGATCGAGTCATAAAAGGAACAGGCATTTATCGTACTCTGCTGATCTGGCCTTATGCGGTTGCCCCGGTTGTTGCTGGAGCACTGTGGGTCTTTTTATTTTATCCTACCACCGGCATTATCTCGACTTCTTTAAATGCTATGGGCTACGAATGGAATCATCAGCTAAAAGGTGATCAGGCTATGTTCCTGGTCATAGTAGCAGCTGCATGGAAACAGGTGAGCTACAACTTTCTATTTTTTCTGGCAGCTATGCAAGCAATTCCCAAGTCTCTGATCGAGGCTGCAGCCATCGATGGAGCCAGTCCGGTTAAGCGATTCTGGACAATTATTTTCCCACTCATCACACCCACCACTTTTTTTCTGTTGGTGATTAATGTGGTTTACTCCTTTTTTGAAACCTTTGGCATTATTCATGTGGTTACAAAAGGTGGTCCAGCAAAGTCGACAGAAATTCTGGTTTATAAAGTTTTCAATGATGGTTTTGTAGGACTTGATCTTGGAGGATCTGCTGCACAATCAGTCATTTTGATGGTGGTTGTTATTGCACTGACAACTTTTCAATTTAAATATATTGAACGTAAGGTTGAGTATTAAGCTCTTATGATTGAAAACCGCCCTATCGATACATTTGTTTCTCACGTCGTGTTATTGGCGGGTATCGCTATTGTCATGTTCCCCGTGTGGATCACTCTGGTAGCGGCGTCACATGATGCAGCGCGCCTTTTGCAAGTTCCTTTACCTCTGGGTTTAGGAGATCAATTTTTTGAAAATTTAAAACATGTCGTGGGGCAGGGTGTCAGTAACTCAGTCCCTCTGGGGCTTATGTTGTTTAACTCTCTGGTGATGGCGCTAATGATTGCATTTGGCAAAATTGCTATTTCACTACTGTCGGCTTATGCCATTGTTTACTTTGATTTTCGCTTTCGCATGTTATTTTTCTGGATGATTTTTATCACCCTGATGTTGCCCGTTGAAGTGCGGATTTTACCTACCTATGAAGTGGTCGCAAAACTGAATATGCTGGATAGCTACTGGGGGTTGAGCATACCGTTGATAGCATCAGCAACAGCGACCTTTATGTTCAGGCAGACTTTTCTTTCAGTGCCAGATGAATTGCTGGAAGCAGCGCGCATAGATGGTGCCGGTCCAATGCGATTTTTCTTTGATATTCTACTGCCGATTTCACGAACCAGCATAGCGGCTATGTTTGTCATTTTGTTTATTTATGGTTGGAATCAATACCTGTGGCCTTTATTGATCACAACAGATAAAAGTATGTACACCATTGTGATGGCCATTAAACAAATGATGGAAGCACTCGAAGAAACGCCACAGTGGCACTATATTATGATGACCGCTTTTCTGGCCATGATTCCGCCTGTTATCGTTGTTATTACGATGCAAAAACTATTTGTTAAAGGTCTTACCGAAACAGAGAAATAAATATGAGTCATGTGATACTGAAAGGCATAGAAAAAACTTACCCGAATGGTTACAAAGCGATTCATGGTGTTGACCTGGAAGTTGAAGAAGGGGAATTTATTGTTCTAGTTGGACCTTCCGGATGCGGCAAATCAACTTTGTTACGTATGGTGGCCGGGCTTGAAACTATTACCAGTGGAGAGGTTCATATTGCCGGGCGTAAGGTGAATGAACTGGAGCCTTCACAACGGGATATCGCCATGGTATTCCAGAACTATGCGCTTTATCCGCATATGACGGTGTATAAGAATATGGCTTACGGGCTGAAAAATCTCGGAACGCCTAAACAGGAAATAGAGCAACGTGTAAATGATGCGGCCAAATTACTCGAAATTGAAGACTTGCTAGACCGGAGACCCAAGCAGTTATCCGGTGGTCAGCGCCAACGTGTCGCCATGGGACGAGCCATTGTCAGAAAGCCCACAGTCTTTTTATTCGATGAGCCACTGTCAAACCTGGATGCCAAGTTACGTGTGCAGATGCGTTTGATGATCAAAAATCTACAGACAGATCTGGATACCACGACTTTGTATGTAACTCATGACCAGGTTGAAGCCATGACAATGGCAGATAGACTGGTTGTGATGAATGATGGTAATGCTGAGCAGATCGGCACACCAGCAGAGTTGTATGAAAAGCCCGCGACACAATTTGTAGCCGGATTTATTGGTTCACCGGCAATGAATTTTGTCGAAAGTCATTTTGCTGCAGATGGTAATGAAGTATCACTTAAAGGTATCAATTTAGCGATTACAAAAAAAATTCAACACTCAGAAGAAGAGTTTGTTCTGGGATTTCGTCCTGAGCATATCGAGTTAAGCGAACAGGGAACGATAAAATTGGTGGTGGATGTCATAGAAAATCTGGGTGTGGAGTCTATTATTCATACTCACCTGGAAGGTACCAGCACCAGCATAGTTGTGCGTCAAACCGAGCCTCTTCATGCTCAAAAAGGACAAATTCTCAATGCTTCAATTCCCCCACAAAATTTTCACTTTTTTGATAAGAAAACAGGTAAATCACTGGCTTGAATATTTTTTCGTCTTTATAAGGACAGTAATGAAACAGGCAATTATGTTGCCAAGTATTTCAAACAGCAGGCTTTATTAATTGGGTTAACAGCTGATGAAGTCGAATTATTGAAAATGGCTTCTCCTATGCATGCTATTGGAAAAGTTGCTATTTCTGATCATGTCCTATTAAAGCTGGGATAATTAAATTCTGAAGAATGGATAGTAGTTGTTCCAGGTTGCTTTATTCTTGGTAACAGAGATTTATATCATCTACATGTCAATGAGCAGCCTTTTACTCGCTCCCTGAGTGGTGTCAATATCCTATCAAATATTAAGCAGGTTACTGCTAGAGTGAAGGATTCTGTTCATGGTTTTGGTGGCATTGAAAAGCAAGTGGACTTAGCGAGATAATAAATTGGATTAAAGAGAATTGGATTGTCTCAACTTTATCAATGAAGTTGCAAAAAAATTATTTTTTATGCGACTCTGCTCAACTACTTATGATTAAATCGCTAAACGGGCTACGTACACCTCTGGCACCACGATTTAGTACATGGGTATAAATTTCTGTAATTTTTACATCTTGATGCCCAAGCTGTTCCTGTACCGTTCGAATGTCAGCACCGGATTCTAATAAGTGTGTGGCGAATGAATGCCTAAGGGTATGACTTGAGACCTGTTTTTCGATTCCTGCTTTTATTGCAGCGAATTTAATAGCTTTATTAATGCCTGATTCATCTACATGATGACGGCGTAAATTTAAAGTACCCGGTTCAAATGTTAATCGAGTAGCAGGAAACAGGTAATGCCAGCTAGATGACAAACTGGCTTTAGGATATTTTCGAGCTAAAGCATTCGGTAACCAGACTCCCGCATATTGTTTATTTAATTTATCCTCCTTTAAGTTTAGTTTTACCTGTTCAATCTGATCTTTAAGCCTTGGTACAAGCTCTGGAGCAAGTGTTGTTAATCGGTGTTTAAAGCCTTTACCATTCCAGACTTGTACTTGAAGGTGATCAAAATCAAGGTCCTTGACTCGCAACCTGGCACATTCGATTCTCCTCAATCCAGAACCATATAGCATTGAAGCAATAAGTAGTGGAATACCTTTAAATTGATTAAATAAATTAGCTATTTCAGCCCTGGTGAGCACTATAGGGAGCTTTGCCTGTTTGACCGATCGTCTAAATTTGCTAACATCACCTAATGGAATTTCGAGAAATTTGTTATATAGAAAAGCTAATGCATTTAATGCAATTTTTTGTGTAGCGATAGATACACTTCGATCAACAGCCAAAAATGTTAAAAATTGCTCCACTTCAATATCATGCATTTCAGAAGGGTGTCGTTTTTTATGATAAACAATAAAATACTTGATCCAGTATAAATAAGTGTCTATTGTCCGTTTACTATATCTACGGACGCGCATAAAGCGAGAAATTGATTCAAGAAATGGAGATGGAATTTTTGACATGAGCACGAATCCTTTCGTTCAGTTACAGATAATTAGCGTAACAGCCTCAAAACAATATTCAATAAAAATAAAAAGGTACTTGACCCATTTAATTGGTTTCTTCAATCATAAATATAATAATATACAATATTTTCAATGAGTTATAATTAATGGCTGGTCAAAGAAAAAATAAAAAGGTCTACCCTCTAATATGTATTCAAGGGTCAACGACCTTTGAATTCTACTGTCAGTGTGTTTGAAATATTGAAAAGAGCAATCATTAATATTTGGTTAAACTTTCATCTGCATCGTAAAAAGCAATACGAGGCTTCTTAAAGTTTGTTCAATTAATTTAAAAAGCGTGGTAGGTTAAAGACTGATCCGCGTAATTTTAAAAAGTGCTCATTCAATCACTTTTTTGTAATGTGCAAACTGGAACGAACGGTAATATAAAATGAGAAGGATTACTAATTTCAATTTAAGCAATATCATAAAGCCAGCATTTGGCTTGTCAGTTATGGTTTCGAATTGGCTTCTTTTTAAACTCATTTTAGCTGTTCGACCTTACACACTAACAAGTAAAATGTACTCGGAAAGTCAAAAGCTACACTCCTCGTGCCTCGTCGTTACGCTTTTGCCTTCCGGTAATTTTGGTCGTTAGCGGCAAAATGATAA
>Ga0209249_1000080_pt1 | contig 132450 bp, 134 predicted proteins | sample SaaInlV_200m_DNA_4_FD_184653 | JGI IMG/M metagenome (GOLD analysis project Ga0209249, IMG submission 184653) | Marine microbial communities from expanding oxygen minimum zones in the Saanich Inlet - SI037_S3LV_200m_DNA (SPAdes) (version 2) | ecosystem: Environmental > Aquatic > Marine >... | reverse complement strand
CATCGGCAAGGATATCATCTACTTCCACCTGCTGTTCTGGCCTGCCGTGTTACACGGTGCCGGGTTCCATGTACCTGATAACGTCGTGGTCCACGGGTTCCTCACGGTAAACGGCGAGAAGATGAGTAAGAGCAGGGGGACTTTCCTCACTGCGGAGGAGTTCAAGGAATACATTGACCCCGAGCTCCTCAGGTTCTATTACGCTGCCAACCTCAGCCACACCATGACCGACATCGACCTGGACCTCAAGAATCTTGAGAGCAGGATAAACAACGAGCTTGTCGCAAACGTCGCCAACCTGGTGTACCGTGTCATGAGCTTCACGGGAAAGAATTATAGCGGGGAGATAAGCGAGGTCAACGACGACACGACAATCGCCGAGGTCAACGAGAAATCCATGGGGGTTTACAGGGCGTTCGAGGGCTACGAGTTTAGAGACGCCGTGAATAGGATTCTTGAGATCAGCAGCATGGGCAACAAGTACTTCCAGGAGAACAGGCCATGGGAGGGGGTCAAGAAAGACAGGGAAGCGACCCTCAAGATACTCACCACCTGCGTCAATATCGTCAAGAACATCGCAATAATGATCAAGCCCATCATGCCCTTGTTCGCAGAGAAGATCGAAGCACAGCTCAACGTGGAGGACCTGACGTGGGAGGACATCGACAGGAAAATCGAGAATCATACGCTGGGCAAGGCCGAGATCGTGCTGAGGAAGATCGACCCGATTGAGATCAGGGAGTCAGAGCCGGAGGGGGCACAGCGGGAGATTAACTTCGAGATACACAAGAAGATTGCGAAGCTGGGAGTTGATGTCAAGTTAGCCATCATCGAGGGCGTCAACATCAAGAAATCAAGCAGCGAGCTGGACAGGATCAAGAAGCAGGTAGCGGAGGAGCTCAAGGACGTGAGCGTCGAGGGCAACCCGATAATCAACGCATACAACGACATCTACAGGAAGTTCAAGGTGGATGTGGAGAACAGCAGCGTACACCTCATGAAGCTGGTGCAGGAGAACGGAGGGTTCCCCACCATCAACACGGCGGTTGACAGCTACAACGTGGTGTCAGCCAAGAGGCTGGTCAGCGCGGGGCTCCACGACCTTGACAACGTGAAAGGCGATGTCAAGCTCACCGTGACACAGGGCAACGAGCTGTACATCCCGCTGGGCGAGACAGAGGCGATGAAGCTCCAGCCGGGAAAGTTCGCGATAGTGGACGACGAGAAGGTGCTGTGCTGGCTTGACGTAAAGCAGGGACAGCACACAAAGATCGGCATGGACAGCAAGAACCTGTTACTTTACGTGCAGGGGAACGCGGCAACCAACACCCTGTACCTTGAGGAAGCAATCACCGAGATGTGCGAGCTCATCACAAAGTACACAGGCGGTACCTACAGGATGCTTAACCCAATTGACATCAGCGCGGCGAACATCAAGGTGGCCAAGGTCGTTGAGATCAAGGACCACCCTGGGGCCGACAAGCTCTACGTCCTCAAGATTGACCTGGGCGACGAGCAAAGACAGCTATGCGCCGGGTTGAAGCCGTTCTACCCTGACCCAAACGACCTCCTGGGAAAGCACTTGGCGGTTGTGACCAACCTTCAGCCAGCAAAGCTCAGGGGAGAGCTGAGCGAGGGCATGCTCTTGGCAGGGGACGACGGAGTTAACGTGGGCATACTAAACCCACAGAAATCCAAGCCTGGTGACCAGGTGTACGTTGACGGGGTAACCGAGTACAAGACGGCCCTCATCGAGTTCGGGGACTTTTTGAAGTACACGCTTGAGGCCAGGGAGGGCAAGGCATACCTCATGGGTAGGCAGATGAAGACGGACTCCGAGGAGATCACCCTGGAGAAGGTCGTCAACGGCAGAATCAGATAACCCCCCATCTCTTTTTTCTTCTCCTTCTTTTCGCAAGTATGAAAAACCTTGCCTACACACTCATCTTGACAAGCTATGATCGAGGGAATCAAGCGAGTGGCATGCATCGGCTCCGGGTTAGTTGGACAGAGCTGGGCGGCTCTTTTCGCGGTTAACGGGTACGATGTCGTTCTACAAGACTTAACTGAGGAGAAACTTGGGGAGGCGAAAGAGAGGACGGCACACCACATCAACACACTTGTGGACGCGAGACTTGCTCAGGGCGTAGATGAGGCGGTTGCCCGTTTGAGCTCAACGACAAGCCTTGAGGAGGCTCTCAGCGGGGCTGATTTCGTCATCGAGTCCGTTTTCGAGAGCCTGGATGTGAAATGCCCACTCTACGCGGAAATGGACAGGATAGCACCCGCAGATGTGGTGTTGGCGAGCAGCACATCGGGTTTCATGATGAGCGACATCGCACAGGACATGGAACATCACCCTGAGAGAGCCATAGTAGCGCACCCGTGGAACCCGGTTCATCTCGTACCCCTGGTTGAGATGAGCCCTGGGGAGAAGACCAATCAGGAGACGGTTGACATCACGTTCAAGATTATGGAGGACATAGGGAGAGTGCCGGTGGTCCTCAAGAAGGAGGTGTTGGGACTCATAGCCAACAGGCTGAGCGCGGTCCTCTGGAGGGAGGCGCTGAACCTGGTTGACGAAGGGGTTGCATCCGTCGAACAAGTTGATAAAGCAATCAGGGCGGGGCCGGGTATCCGTTGGGCCATAATGGGACCGTACATGACGTACCACCTCGGCGGCGGCAAGGGCGGCATCGAGTACATCATGCGGCACATCGGCGTCAAGAAGGCCGAGTGGCTTGAAACCATGGCAACGTGGACCATGCAGCCGGAGTCCGTCATCAAAAAGGCGGTTGACGGCGTCGATGACATGGTGGGCGCAACCGAGCTGGAGGAGCTTGAGGCAAAGAGGGACGAGTACCTGATTGCCCTGAACAAGCTGCTCTGGGACGGAAAATCGGGTGTCATCTGATACCCACTTCGGATAAAGGTTAAGCATCAAAACGCCCCCGTCTAACACATGAAGGTTCTTGCCGAGGGAGAGGGCGAACGCCTCGCCTGGATGCACCCCGACGAGGCACGCAGATGGATGAAGGAGAACAAGAAGAGGGGCCTCATCGACAGGCGTATGAGCATCGGGGAAGCCGTAAAACGGTTTACCAGGGACGGGGATTATTTTGCAATGGGCGGGTTCGGCCACATCAGGCTGAGTATGAACGGCATCTACGAGATGATCAGGCAGAAACGGCGCAACCTCATCATGGCGGGGAAGACAAGCGTCCACGACGTTGACATACTCATCGGGGGTGGCGTGGTGGACAGGATTGACTGCGCATACGCCCACGGCCACGAACTCAGGGGGCTCTCACCTTGCGGGAGGAGGGCCACGGAGTCAGGAAGTGTCAAGATTGTGGGAGAGCTCAGCAACGCAGCGTTCCAGTGGAGGTTCAGGGCAGCCGCCCTGGGGCTCCCGTGGTACCCCGCGAGGATCATGATGGGAACTGACACGTTCAGGTACAGCTCGGCCAAGATCGTCGAGGACCCGTTCACAGGGAGCCCCATCACACTCCTACCTGCCTGTTACCCGGATTTCGCGTTCATCCACGTCCACAGGTGCGACAGGTACGGGAACTGCCAGATTGACGGCACCACGATGGAGGACGTGGAACTGGCCAGGGCCGCGAAGAGGCTGATAATCACTACTGAGAAAATCGTTGACGACGATGTTATCACCTCTGAACCTGGTCGTACCGTGATCCCCCACTTCATTGTTGATGCCGTTGTTGAATCCCCCAATGGTAGCCACCCGGGCAACATGCCGGGTCTATACTACAGCGATGAGGGTCACATGGCTGAGTGGCTGAGTCTAAGCAGGTCCGACGAGGGGGTCAAGGAGTACATGAGTAGGTACGTGTATGGAGTGGAAGACTTCGAGGAGTATCTGGGCCTGATCGGTGGCGACTCGAGAATGGAATACCTAGCTAAGCTGGAACGGCTTGAGGTGTCCCTTGATGCGCCATGGTCGAGGAGGGGAAAGTAATGTCGTATAATACAACCGAGCTTATGGCCTGCGTTGCTAGCAGGGTATTAGAGAACGGGAAATCAATCTTCGTTGGGACAGGTTTGCCTATCATAGCCACCATGCTGGCCCAGAGGCTCCACGCACCAGACCTGCTGGTGGTCTTCGAGGCGGGGGGGATAGGCCCCAAGCTGCCGACGATACCCATCAGCGTTGGGGACAGCAGGACGTTTCACAAGGCGGTGATGGCGGCCAGCATGGACTACACCATGGGCATGGCTCAAGCGGGGCTTGTTGACTACGGGTTCCTAGGTGCAGCCCAGATAGACAAGTACGGGAATCTCAACACCACGGTGATCGGTGACCACGAATCGCCAAAGGTCAGGCTTCCCGGCAGCGGAGGGGCAAACGACCTTGGTAGCCTCTGCCACCAGACGATCACACTGATGCGGCAGGACAAGCGCAGGTTCATGGAGAAGCTGGACTACCTCACAACCCCGGGCTACCTAACGGGCCCCGGTGCGAGGGCGGCAGCCGGTTTGCCGACAGAAACTGGCCCGTATAGGGTGATAACCCAGCTGGGGGTCATGGGCTTTGATGAGGAGACAAAAGAAATGATGCTGATCCAGGTGCACCCAGGGGTCACCGTTGATGATGTCATCGAAAATACCGGGTTTGAACTCCTTTTAGGAGATGTGAGGGAGACTGATGCCCCCACCGACGAGGAGTTAAAGTTGCTCAGGGAGGAGATCGACCCCTCCGGAATCGTCATCGGGAAGTAGCTAGTCCTTGTACCCCTTGGGGACCGGGACCGTCTTCCACAGCTTGATGAAGTCAACCGCGAACTGGACTGATTCCTCCATGGACGCCGCTGCCTCCTCGGGGTCAGCCTTTCGGGGGTCACTTGTCGCGTACTGGCCGTTACGAGTGATGTCCTCGGTGTTCGAAGGCAGGCTCGCCATGAATACCTGGTTCACAAGCTCATAATCCTCCCTGTCGGGGTCCATGTACTCCCTCAGCTGGTCTGGTATGATGACGCCGCTCTCCCAGTTCTCCAGCCGCCACATCTCCACCAGATCGGGGAAGTAATGGAGGGCATAAGCCGTCTCCCTGGGGCCGCTGTGGACCTCGAAATATCTGGCCATTCGGTCCTGTATCTTCTTGGCCAGCTCCGTTTTCCTGGGACCGCTTGGTGTGCCAATCATCACCTTGTACTTTCTCTTGGCGATCTGGGCGGCCAGGTTCATTGTTTGTGTGTTGCCGCCGTGGTGGTTGATCAGGATGAAACGTTTGACGCCGTGGTGGGCAAAGCTCTCGATGGTATCAAGGAGGATGTTCAGGAGCGTCTCCGCGGAGAAGGTAACTGAACCGGGGAACGCCATGTGATGGGGGCTGAACCCTGCCCAGCACGGGTGGATGCAAACGCTGTTGGTCCTGCTTGCTATCTCGTGGATGAACTCGTGGACACCCAGGCTGTCGGTGCCCAGCGGGAGGTGGATTCCGTGCTGCTCGATGGCCCCGATTCCGATGATTACAATGGGCTCTGGCTCGTTCGCCATCCAGTCCTCGAAGGCGGGGCGGGTGAGTTCCTGTACCCAGAATCTTGAAAGTATACCGTTTTCAGACATAGTTTGAGATTGTTTTTGGTAGCTTTAACGTTTTCATGGGTAGTGTTATCAGCCTTTAGGCACCTATCATGCAAATGCTCAACTGGGTAAACAGGAACGGGAAAATCCTGCTAGCGGTGCGCCCCATACAGGCGTTCGCGGGTAGCTTTGTCAGTATCTTCTTTGTAATCTATCTCAACTCCCTGGGGCTGCCGCTGTGGCAGACCGGGCTGGTGCTGTCCGGTGGCTTGACCACCTCAACTCTGTTCAACCTGATCGCGGGGTACCTTGCTGACCGCATGGGAAGACGAAAGCTGCTCATGGTCTTCGGCCTCCTTTCAACTGCTGCCGGACTGGTCTTCACGATAACCAATCAGCCAATCCTCCTAGTCATCACGGCTGTGATCGCGTCAATGGGATATGGAGGGGGTTTCGGTGCAGCCCAGATGATCGAACGGGTCATCCTCGCCCAGTGCTGCGTGGACGAGGAGAGGACTAACCTCTACGCCATCAGGAGCACCATCGGCTCACTGGCGACGGCGGCCGGGTCACTGTTCACGGGGTTACTGGTAGTCATCCAGGGATGGGGGTACGTGGAGGGCACGGCCTACAGGATGATGTTTGGGGTCTTTACCGCGCTGAACCTGGCCGTCGTGCTCCTGTACCTGATGCTTGACGAAGAGGCAGAGATCGAGGAGGAGAAGGCGGCCCAGGTCGAACTCAGCCCCGAGACAAAGAGGTACGCGGTGCTTCTCTCCATCCTTTTCAGCATGGACTCACTAGGGGGCGCGTTTATAGGACAGGGCCTTGCAGCTTACTGGTTCTTCGAGAGGTTCGGTCTTGGCATGGACAGGATCGGCATGATCTTCTCGGCTTCCAGCCTATTGGCAGCGGTCTCCTTCATGTTAGCCGCTAGGATCAGCAAGCGTATCGGGCTAATCAACACCATGGTATTCAGCCACCTGCCCGCAAACATGATGATGGCGGTCATCCCCTACATGCCCACCCTTGAAACCAGCCTATTCTTCTACCTCGGCAGGAGCCTGCTGAGCATGATGGATGTGCCCACGAGGCAGAGCTACACAATGGCGATAGTGAAACCCGAGGAACGGAGCCGTTTCCAGGCATTACTGAACCTGCCAAGGAGTCTGACCATGGCAATCGGGCCAAGCATAGCCACGTACATAATGCAGTTCGTCGGCATCAGCATGCCATTCCTCATTGCGGGGGTCATCAAGGGATTCTATGATATCGCGCTGTGGTTCACATTCAAAGACATCAAACCACCCGAGGAAGAGTAGCCTCTCAAAGGCCCCTCAATTTGGAATAGATTATTTTTAATTGATTAGAAATTGAAATGCTAACCCAAAATATCGCCGTATTTTGAATATTCGTACATATATAGGGGGTAGTCACCGATAAGCCTAAAATCCTATCAAATGACCTACAGGCGAGGTACATTGGATTCACTATCAGAATACATGGACAGGGAGAACCTTGAGAAGCTCAAGGCGATAAACAACCCCCATGTTGAGAAGCAAGTAGAGAGGTTTCTCACGCTCTGTAAACCGGACAAGGCGACGGTCATCACGGATGATGACGCCGACATTGATTACGTCCGACAGCTATCCATCGATAACGGAGAGGAGCACCTCCTGGCAATGGAGGGCCACACCATCCACTGGGACGGCTACCAGGACCAGGCAAGGGACAAGGGAAACACCAAGGTGCTTGTAACCCCCGAGATGCAGATGAGCAAAGGAATCAACACCATTCCACGGGAAGAGGGGCTGGAAGAGATCCTCGGCTACATGGACGGGATCATGAAGGGGAAGGAGTGCATCATCAGGTTCTTCAGCCTTGGCCCAACCGATAGCAGGTTCACGCTATGCGCCCTCCAGATAACGGACAGCGCGTACGTCGCCCACAGCGAGGACATCCTTTACAGGAAGGGCTACGAGCAGTTCAAGAAGCTTGATGGAAGCAAAGAGTTCTTCACGTTCATACACAGCGCAGGCGAGGTTGATGAGCGCAAAACCACGGTCAACATCGACAAGCGTCGCATCTACATTGACCTTCTCGACAACAAGGTGTACACAGTCAACAACCAGTACGCTGGAAACAGCCTGGGCCTCAAGAAACTAGCGCTAAGGCTGGCAGTTTACAAGGCAAACAACGAAGATTGGCTCTCTGAGCACATGCTCATCATGGGAGTCAAGCCCGAGGGAAAGGACAGGACCACATATTTCACAGGGGCATACCCCAGCGCGTGCGGTAAAACAAGCACAGCAATGATTCCAGGTCAGTCCATCGTAGGCGATGACATCGCATACCTGAAGATGGATGACAAGGGAAACTGCAGGGCAGTGAACATTGAGCAAGGTGTCTTCGGAATCATCACTGACGTGAACCCCGTTGATGACCCGTTCATCTACAAGACGTTGACATCTCCACGCGAGATGGTGTTCAGCAACGTAATGGTCAAGGATGGGAAACCATACTGGCTGAATATGGGCATTCCTGAGGAAAAATACCCATCTGACGGTCTCAACCACATCGGAAAATGGGAGAAGGGCATGAAGGACGCCAACGGCAAAGAAATCGGAGTCGCCCACAAGAACGCGAGGTACACCATCCGCATCAACGAGCTGGAAAACGCTGACCCACATTTCAATGACCCAGAGGGACTTGTCATTGATGGGGTTCTCTACGGCGGTAGGGACAGCGACACAAACGTACCCGTGAGCCAGGCGTTGAGCTGGGAGCACGGCGTCTATATGGGTGCAATCATCGAGTCCGAGACCACCTCGGCGACCCTTGGACAGGCGGGCGTCAGGAAGAGCAGCCCCATGGCTATCATGGATTTCATGGTAATACCATTCGGAAGGTATCTCAACAACCATATCGAGTTCGGGAACAAGCTGACAAGAACTCCATTAGTGTTCAGCACCAACTACTTCCTGAAAAACGAGGGAAAATACACCAACGAGAAGGTGGACAAGAAGGTCTGGCTCCTGTGGGCGGAAGGAAGGGTCCACGGAGAGTACGATGCCATTGAGACACCCATCGGGTACATCCCCAAGTACGATGACCTGAAAGCGTTATTCAAGCAGGTCTTTGACAGGGAGTACACCGAGGAGGATTACCACCAGCAGTTCAGCATCAGGGTGACAAAACACCTGGAAAAGCTGGCCAGGATGGAGGAGCTCTACAGTGACGAGGACGGTATCCCCGAGGGTTTCTGGGCTGTACACAACGGCATCAAGGACGGCTTGAAGAAACTAGGGAAGAAAACACTCCCACCAAGCCATTTCTAAATCCCCATCCTTTCCCTGAACCTTTTCAGGTAGTAATCAAACACTCCTGGACAGGTCTCCATTGATGACGGCCCATACCACCACTCGTAAGCCACGCGAAAACGGTATCCTTGACCTTTGAACTCATGGATTTACGCATGAGTTTTGAGGAAAAAAGCCTTCAAACACGAGCCCCTTAGTTCACCCATGAAGGTATTCAATAAATCGGTGGAAAAGGGCTCAAAAACGAGTTTCAGGGTCGAGCTCGCCAGCTACCCCGACGGTTCACCTATCGGGGTCTGGGTCAGAGCGATAAACGGGGCAAATGATGGACCCACATTGACTCTCCTCGGTGCACAGCACGGGGACGAGTACAGCGGTATCGAGATCATCAACAGGATAATGGACAGCGTTGATCCGGGGGAGTTATCAGGGAAGATACTGGCGGTGCCGATCTCAAACCCGTTGGCCTTCAACACCGGGCACAGGATAACCCCGCCAAGCATCGGCTACGAGAACCTCAACATGAACAGGGTCTGGCCCGGAAACCCCAAGGGGCTGCTGACTGAACGGATTGTGTCAGGTCTATGGGAGAACCTTGTCAAGGACTGCACCGTGGTGCTTGACATGCACGAGGGAGGCAAGGCGTTCATGGCCAGGTACATCCACGCACGCGGAACCGAGGAGACTGACAGGATCGTAGGTGACAGGAACAGGGAGCTGTACAAGTGGTTCGGCCAGGGCATCCCTGTCCTTGGAGGGGTACGGACCAGGAGCCACATGATGGGCAGCCTCAGCATCCAGACGGGCATCAAGGACATCCCGTGCATTGGCGTCGAGGTTGGTGGCGGTGGCAGGCTGTGGGAGAAACTCGTCCAGGTAGGTACTCGGGGGGTACGAAACGTCATGATAGGTCTCGGCATGCTCCAGGAAGAACCAGTGGGACAGCAGATGAAGCAGTACGTGGCCCAGGAGAGCAGCTGGCCCAAAACTAGCAGGGGCGGCCTGTTCACAAACACGTGCGAGCTCAACGCCGTCGTCGAGAAGGGCAAGAAGGTTGGGGAGCTGAGAAACCCCATCGGCGAGCTCATCGAGGAGGTGCACGCCCCCTACAGGTCGGTGATCTTCGATACAAGGTTCCAGCCCACCGTGTACCCCGGTGACTGGACTGTACATTGCGGCAAGATCAGTTAAATGCCAGAGCGGGCGAGAAGCCCATCCACTAAGTTTTAAATATATCTAAAATACAGCACTAACCAATAATCAAAAAAAAGCCCGAAGGAACAACCTACAGGGCCAAAACAAAGGAAAAGAGAGGGGTTAGCTAAATTTCCAGGTAGCCCCGTCGGGGGTGTCCTTTAGCTCAACACCGATCTCCTTGAGCTTGTCCCTAATCTCGTCGGCCAGGGCCCAGTTCTTTGCATCCCTCTGGCCCTGCCTCAACTCTGCTATGAAGCCCATCAGCTTGTCAGCCACCTCGCTTCCTCCCGTATTCCTCTTCTCAAAGAGGCCCAAGATTGAAAGGAGTTCACCGTATGCCTCATACGCTGTGGTCAAGACCCCCTTGTTGGCAGTCTCCAACACGTACTCGTTTATCGCCCCAGCCAAGTTGTGCAGATGCCCGAGGGCAATCGGCGTGTTGAAGTCGTCGTCCATTGCCTCGATGAAGCTCCTCTTCTCGGTACGGACGGCTGAGATCAGTTTCTCCTCACGCTCAAAGTAGTCGATGTTGGTATCCCCACCTTTCAAGGCATTCTCCGCCAGGCTCAGAGTGTTTTCCAGCCTCTTCGCCGTGTTCTCCGCAGTCTCCATGGCGCTCCACGTGAAGTTCAACGGCCGCCTGTAATGGGTGCTGATATAGAAGTACCTGAACGCGTCCGGGCTGTGCTTTTCCAGCACCTCGTCGAAGGTCACGTAGTTACCCAGGCTCTTGCTCATCTTGCCCCCGTCTATCAGCAGGTGCCTCATGTGTACCCAGTAACGGACGAACTGTTTCTTGTTCGCAGCCTCGCTCTGGGCTACTTCGTTCTCGTGGTGCGGGAACGCCAGGTCCTCGCCTCCCGCATGGATGTCGATGGTCTCTCCCAGTAGCTCCTTGCTCATTACGCTGCACTCGATGTGCCACCCCGGCCTACCGTAGCCCCACGGGGATTCATAGTAGATCTTTCTCTCTATCTCCTCGGGAGTCGCCTTCTTCCATAGGGCGAAATCCTGGGCGTTCTCCTTGTCGTACTCGTCAGCGGCGACCCTCTCAGTCTGCTCGACCTGTGAGAGGTCCATACCACTAAGCTTGCCGTAGCCCTCGAATTTCTGGATGTTGAAGTAGACGCCGTCATCAGCGTCATAGGCGTAGCCCAATTCCTCAAGTGTCTTGATGAAGTCAACCATCTGCTCAACGTACACCGTTGCACGTGGATGCGAGGTAGCCCTCTTGATGTTCAGCAGATCCAGTCCTCTGAAGAAAACGCCGGTGTAGTGCTCGGTGAAATCCTTCAGAGTCTTGCCCTCCGCGCCGCTGTCCCTGATTGTCTTGTCGTCTATATCGGTGAGGTTCATGATGTACTTGACATCGTATCCCCTATACTCCAGCCAACGCCTGATGAGGTCTCCACTTGTGAAGCTGCGTATGTTGCCGATGTGGGGAGCCCCGTAGACTGTGGGGCCACAGACGTACATCGTGACCTCCGGTGGATTAAGTGGGTCAAACCGGAGCTTGCTCCGGGTCATGGTATCATAGATCTCGATGGGGTTATCTGTCATTGTTTTTCCTCCATAGAATCGACTAGACGGGGTAGTGTTTTCTTTTCGGTTAAATTAGAGTACACAATAGTCTCAATCTTCCCTTTCTAGCAGAGTAGGGATTGATGTTGGGTAATATAAATGATATGCGGGTTTATTCCAGATTCTTCTCCCCAAATTCGGCCAACTGCTTCCTGAGGCGCTCCCTGCTCACTTCGGTGGTTATCTCGGACCGAGTTCTCTCATTGACCATCCTTACCACGTCCAGCTTCCTCCTGAGTCCCTTGAGGAGCAAGCAGGCCTCCTCCATCCCAGTAAGGTGGAGGAATATGGCCTCCATCTGGTCTAAGTTCGCCTCGGCCGCACCTAAGTCACCCGCCCTCAGCAGGTCAAGTGTCTGGCGCCTCAACTCCCCCGGGACATCGGCGAGTCCGAGAATGTAGTCCTTGTATTGTAACCCGAGAGCCTCGGGCGATGGGAACTCCTTCCTGGAGTTTAAGCCGTGGAGTATGCGCGCCTCGGCATATTCCTGTTTAGCTGCTTCAACTGCGTCGTTGAATCCTATCTCAGGAAACTCCTCCGAGTAGGTCTTGATTTCATCGAGGAGCCCCCTTGCTTCATCAAAATTCGCTGAGGCCTTCTCGTTGTCCCCGTTGTGGAGCAGCAGTATGGCCTGTTTGCTGAGCATCCTAGCCCTCCTCGCCCTGCCGTAAGCCTCGTTCCTTGCCTTCTCCCGGTTCCGAAGATCCTTCGTAGACTTCCGGATTATATCCTCGATCATCAGATCACTTCAGGCACTTTATGAGCTCCTCGTAAGAGAGGTTGCCCCCGCTGAGGACGAGAACCACTTTCTTCCCCCTGAGTTGCTCCTTTAGCTTGATGGCCCCTGCAAGGGTTGCGGCCCCCGCTCCTTCCGCGATTGTGTGGCAGTGCTCTGCGTAGAGCCTTATGGCGTTCCTCATTTCGTCCTCGCTGACCAGCATGAAGTCGTCGACGTGCTCTCTGAGGATCCCGAGGGGGAGCTCGAATGCGTTTCTGGTGGCGAGGCCATCCGCGAAGGTGTTTGCGGTTGGAGTAGACTCTGGTTTGCCGCTAAGGTAGCTCATGTGAATACTGGGGGCATTCACAGCTTGAATCGAGATAGTCTTGACACCGGGTTTCAGTGACTTGACGGCGGTGGCAGTTCCTCCAGCTCCCGTGCCTGAGCCGACGGGGCTAACGACCACATCAACATCGGGGAGCTGCTGTATTATCTCTAGCCCGATGGTCCCGACGCCCGCGATAAGGCGGGGCTCGTTACCGCTGTTTATGAAAAGGTAACCGTGTTCCTCAGCTAGGCGTATACCGTTCTCGACGGCCTCGTCAAAGTCCCTGCCATACTCGTGTATCTGGGCCCCGTGGCTCCTGATGGCCGCGATCTTACCCGGGTTTGCCCCTACGGGCACGCAGATGTGGACCTGGACTCCGAACATCTTGCCAGCGAGGGCTATGCTCTGGCCGTGGTTGCCTGTGCTTGCAGTTATTACACCCTTTTCTTTCTCCTCGGGGGTGAGTTGGCTGACGAGGTTTATACCTCCTCTGATCTTGAACGCGCCTGTGGGGTTGTAGTTCTCGTGCTTGATGTACGCCTTGAATCCCAGGTACTCGTTCAGCGTGGGGTACGTTAACAGAGGAGACGGGTTCAGGTATGGCTTGATCCGCTGCTGGGCAGATATGATGTCAATTAACTCAGGGGCTTTCATAGGTTGAAGGAGTCGCCTGGGCTTATCTTCGTTTCCTAGGCGGCTGGTAGACGTGTATACTGGGCCTTCCCTGGAGGGAATCCCGTGTGTATGTGTGGTCCTCGCCTACTTGCTCCACATCGCTCTTGCCGTCGGTGAAATCAAGGACTGTCTTCATATGAAAGTACGGAAAGTCGATGCCGGGAGTATAGTAGTGCATGGGGATGATGACCCGGGGACCAAGGAGCGCTATGTTGTCCTCGGTGAGGGCGATGTTTGCGCCCGTGTTGGCGATGAGGATATCGGGTACCCCTATCTGGAACATCTGTGCGGGGCTCAGGTAGTGTCCCAGATCCCCCAGATGGGTCACCTGTATGCCTCCCATGGTTATGCTCCAAACGATGTTGGTGCCTAGACGCTTGCCCCTGTCGTCGTCGTGGTAGCAGGATACACCCCTGAGGCGTGCGGTGCCCACAGTGGCGTCCACGGGCTCCGTGAAGTGATCGCACTCGAAGAGATGGAGACCGTTTGCGTGGTCCTGGTGGTCGTGGCTCACCGTCACTGCATCGGCACTGAACTCGGGTGTCGGCAGGTTTAGACTTGCTCCGTCGTGGGGGTCGGTGGCAATGGTGGTGAAGCCGTCTGTTACCTGGAACAGGCTGTGTCCGTGCCACCTTATGCGGAGCATGGGTTTGATGTATCTTGCATGTTTTTCTGTGTTGCGCAAGTATGGGGATACTCCCATCGTCGTGGTTTCAGCGTTTCTACGTTAGGTTTATATAACATAGTGTGTGTTTAATCGTACATGGTGTGTAGTAAACATCACAGGAGAAATGGGATATGAGGACAAGAAACATAATAACGGGAGTCACAGCGGTCATCGGCGGTGTATACGCGGTGTCCCAGCTTGGGACGGGGATGTTCGGTATAATCAGCGGGGTGAATGTTGCAGTGATAATAACAATAGCTGGACTGTTCATCGGTAAACGCCTAGATTGGAAAGAGGAGGAGGAGATGGGATTCAAGGTCGAGGACGAGAGGACCCAGCTGATCGATGGCAAGGCCAGCAAGGTGGGGTTCAAGTTCGGTAACTACGTGTGGCTGGCGCTGATCTACTACGATTTCACCGCGGAGAGGTACATGCCATGGCCAAAGTTCAACTCCCAAGAGATGCTGCTGTTCGGACTACTCTTCAATCTGGGCATCTACTTCGCGAGCATGCTCTATTACAGGAAACAGGTGTAAAGGATGCGGACCATAATCAAGATGCTCAGGGCGAGGGACGGCCTGACCCAGGCAGACCTTGCCAAGAAGGCGGGTGTCCGCAGGGAGACCATCAGCTTCGTGGAGAACGGGGAGTACAACCCGTCGCTTCTCCTTGCGGTGAGGATCGCCAGGACCTTCGGGGAGCCCGTGGAGGAGATCTTCCTCTATGAGGACGAGGAGCTAGCCCTGTAGCCTGTGCTAGCTGTAGCTATATCGGGTAACGGTTACCCTGGCCCCAATTCTTATTCGGTCATACACGTGTTTTTTACGTGGCCATGGTGTAACTCGGTCGTCTCAATGACATATTGTTTCATTGGGATGAATACGCCTGTGTAGATGACCGTGTTCTGCTCCCACTTGTTGATGACGGTTGTCTCGTAGGTGCCGGTGGGTTTCGCGAACACTGTGGGTCTGAGTACCAGTGCCAGGGTGAAAAGGACGACAATAGCCGTCAAGATTAGGACGTTGATCATAATGTTTTCTGGTGTATCAACGAGTATTAATCAATCCAACTATGAGTGGAGGTTTTGAGTCATGGATTCCAGTCTCTACTTGTCCCAGAACCCTCTCGCGTCCAACCATTTACCGATTTGGACGAGTCCCAGCATGATGGGGACCTCCCAGAAGAGCCCCATAGTTGTCCCGAGGGCTGCCTGTGAGCCGACTCCGTATAGGCTGATGGCTGTTGCGATGGCGATCTCAAAGTGGCTGCTGCTACCAATGATGACGCTGATGATGGCCTCGCGATAGGCAAGCCCGAGGATCTTGGTGGCCAGGAGGTTGAACCCGACCACGATTACAAAGCCCAGGATCAGTGGCGTGCTCACCTTGACCATGAGGCCAGGGTTGTTGAGCAGGACATCGCCGTTCAGGCTGAAGAGAACAATCAGGGTCGTTAAGAGCGCAACCATGCTGACCTTGCCGATGATAGGCTTGTAGGTTTCGTTGAACCAGGTCTCACCCTTGGACTCGGTAAGGTATTTCTTGCTGATGTAGCCTACGAGCATGGGGAGGCCGATGAACACGATCACTGAGAGCGCCAACAAACCCCTGTCGATGGGAATGTTCTGGATCCCAGTTAGGAGCGTGACGATAGGCGCGTAGAGAATCATGATGGTGACAGTGTTCAGGCTCGTGTTGATGACGTTCTGTTCCTGATTCCCGTCTGCCAGAGAGCCCCAGATGAGTACCATAGCGGTGCACGGACTGGAGCCTAGTAGTATCAGGCTTACGATGAGCTGGTTGTAGCCGACTAGGAAGTACCTGGCGAGGAGGACCGTGACTATGGGGGCAATTATCCAGTTGCTGAAGATGGTTAGGAAGATTGGCTTCGGGTTCCTCATCAGCTTGCGTAGCTCGGATATCTGGAGGTTGAGGACAGCGGGGTACATCATGAGGAAGAGGCAGATGCCGATGGGCACGCTTATCCCTCTAATCTGCCATGCGTTCAGTGCTGTGCTTATTCCCGGCATGGTCTGGCTCAGGATGAGACCTGCCGCCATGCAAGCGGCTACCCATACTGCCAGGTACTTTTCGAAGGTGTTTAGGCTCTTCTCCTCAGACATGATTATCCAATTCCCTTGGGTTTTACGGCATAAAAGTTGGACGAACACCTTCTTGGAAAAAAGATGTTTTTCAATGCTCAGGGAGGTGTTTTATCCTACTTTGATTAACTCCAATATGGTTTCTATGTCAATTAACGGTAAACTTGAAAAATTCTGGATAACGGAGCTCACAAGGCCGGCCTTCGAGGACTGGCTTGAACATGAGGTACATCCGGTGGTCATCATCGGGATTGGGAGCATCGAGCAGCATGGTCCACATCTTCCATTAGGAATGGACTCGCTGGCCGTGAAGGATATCATCCACATGGTTGCGAGCAGGTCGAACAGCGTCTGTGTTCACCCTTCCTGGTCGGGTTACAGCCCCCATCATATGGGGTTCAAAGGGACAATCACGTTCAGCTGGGAGACTTTGATGGGGGTTATGATGGACACCATCGGGTCCCTGGCGTATCACGGCGTTAAGCGGTTTATAATAGTGAATGGCCACGGGGGTAACACCCAGATCATGAATTTGGTTGTGCAGCAGGCGAAAAGGGAGTACGATGTTATGGTTTACGTGCCCACGGGCCCCGTTGGCACAGACCTGGCCAAGAAGCAGACGGACAGGAGCAAGAGGTACTGGGATGTCCACAGCGGCACAAACGAGACTGGGGCTGCGCTAGGTCTGTTCCCGGAGCTTGTTGAGATGTGGCGTGTTCCGGAGGACTGGAAGCCATCGAACAACATAAACCCGGACGTGAAGGCGTACCTGGACCCGGATAGGGAGGACTATGAGATGGTCAACCAACTGTTCAGGGCTTCGTCTCAGCCAGATACTGATGATTTCACCAGCGACGGTATCTACGGTATGAACAGCCCCCACGACGCTAATCCTGATGAATTCAAGGCTCGTCTGGAGGAGCGGGTGGAGTTCATGGCCGAGTTCATCCGCAAATGGAAGGAAATCCCTACTCCTCCGGCCTTCCAATAATTTCCTTTTTTCAGGGTCTAATTAATTCAGATATTTTTCAAGAGCGGCGAGGACGCCTTCCCATGCACGAACGTGCCATGCCTTGGCCTCTTCCCATTTCTCCCCCTTTCCCCAGCCTCCGTGGTTCACTTTCAAATTGGTTTTTTCGCCATCCTCCTCGAATGTGACGTGAACGAATGTAATGGGGGCAGGCTTGTTCATGGTCTCTTGGTACATGTCGGGACCCTTCCACTGGAAGCCCAAGCTCGTCATTGATTTGATCTCTAAGATCTTGCAGCCTTTTGTGCTCTGGTGGTCGTTGTTTGAGGGGTCGAAGTAGAGCTCGTATGGACCTCCTAGCCTGGCCTCGATGTGCGCCTCTGGGCTGAACCAGTTTGTGATATCCTTGGAATCTGTCCAGGCGTGCCATACCTTCTCTATGGGAGCGTTTAGGGTTAGCTTGAACTCCATTGTGCTCATGTATTGGAGTCGGAGAGGGTTTACTTAACGGTAATGACAGCGTTTTCTGTCCTAGGTAAAAGTGGGCAGTAAGTTTACGCGTGACCAATCGATAGCATGTTTTATTCTTACCTAGCCATGATTATTCTTATGAACGCTCAGAAGAAGCAGCTATTGAAATGGATTGATGATGATAGGGATAAGCTCGTAGACTACCTGAGCAAGTTTCTACAAGCAAAGAGCCCGAACCCGCCTGGGGACACTAGGGAGGCAGCAAAACACGTCACAAATTTTCTCGATGAAGAAGGGCTCCCATACAGGATAATAGCCCCCAAGGAGGAGATGGTGAACATTGTGGGCTCCTTTGAGGGAGGTTCTGACGGGAAACACCTAGTTTTGAACGGGCATATTGATGTTTACCCGGTGGGGGACGCTAAAGGATGGAAGTACGACCCGTGGGGAGGTACCGTCGAGGACGGCAAAATCTATGGCAGGGGCTCCAACGACATGAAGGCGGGAACAACTACCAGCATATTCACCTACCATTACCTCCACAAGATCAGAGATCAACTGAAGGGAAAGCTGACCCTAACATGTGTCTCCGATGAGGAGACCTTTGGCCCCTGGGGGGCGCGGTATCTTATGAAGCACCACCCAGAGGTCCACGGGGACACACTGCTTAACGGGGAACCGTGTGCACATCAGATCCGGTTCGGGGAAAAGGGAATCCTGTGGTTGAAGTTCACGGTAAGCACTCCAGGTGCTCACGGTGCCTACGAGCACGCTAGTCCAAGCGCCACCAAGGTAGCTGCCAGATTTATGCTGGAGCTTGACGAAGCGATATCGGAAATAGAACATTCTGCCCCCGGAAACGTCAGGGAAGCCCTTGAGAAGGCTAAGGATATCATAGAAGAGGGTTACGGTGAGGGGGCGTTCGAGACTCTCCAGAAGACCACGATAAACTTCGGTACAATCCATGGAGGATTAAAGGTGAACATGATACCGGGGGAAGTGGTCATCGAGGCGGATATCAGGCTGCCTGTAGGTCAGATGAAGGAAGATATTCTACCTGTGATTGATACGGTTCTGGAAAACTATCCCCACGTTAGCTATGAGGAAGTGAACTACACTGCGCCAAGCCACTGCGACCCCAACGGGGAGATGGTGGGTATATTGAAGAAGAACATCAAACTGGTGGAGGGCAGGGAGTCAAAGACCCTAATAGCCATGGGAGGAACCGATGCTCGACTGTGGAGGTATGCGGGGGTGCCAGCGTACGTGTACGGTCCATACGCGAAGGGTATGGGGGGAAAGGATGATTATGTGGAAGTGGACGAGTTCATCGACATAGTGAAGGTTCACGTATTGTCTGCCTATGAATACCTTAGCGCATAGGCAGCTAGCCTGTGTGTATCAGATTGACGCCCCCACGTGAATTTATGCAATGATGGCTCTAAATCTTCCATGGAGTCTGTGATACCGTGTAGTGGGTTCTATTACGAGCGCGCGCCTGGGGGTTTTGATGTAAAACGAGGTTTTCATGGGGATATGAGTTGAAAAAACTAGCGTGAATCGATCTTGTTTTTCTACTATCATGCGCCTGCTGTTAGGTGCCTTGTTTGGGGAGACTGTGCTGGTACTTATCATCGGCTCGTTCCTGGGCACGGATATAGAGTTCTAAAATTCCCGTGTCCAAGCGTAGAAAGTAGTAGTGGCTGCAAGGCTTATTGTGAACATTATTGCACCGTATCCGGTGAACCCGAGGCGGCTTATTGCGACTCCTCCGATGACAGTGCTTAGCATGCCCCCTGTGTTCATGGCGGCGGAGTTGAGGCTCATCATGGTACCCCTACTTTCTGGTACTTGCTCCAGTGCCAGCGTTGCCATGGTGGTCATGGTGGTACCCGCCATTCCGGTACCTATCGCCGAGGCGAGTATTGCGAGTGCTACGGGTAGCTTGACGCTGAAGTAGAGGAAGAGACTGATGCCTCCTATGAGCGTGGAGAGCCAGGTTGTGGTCTTTATGCCGATTCTGTCGGCAAATGTCCCGCTTAGTACTTGTCCTACGGCGACGGCGATGAAAGTCACGGACATGGCGATGCTAGCGGTCTCAAGGCTTAGGCCCAGGGTGTTCCTCATGTATGTGCCGTTGAACACCATGAGGCTGTTGAAAAAGGCCAGGCTCAGAGCGGCCCCTGCGATACAAGCCAGTGCGCTGCGGTTGGCGGCCACCTTCCTGAACCCCCTCATGAGGTCAACGTTTCCCTCACTCGTGGGCTGTTCCGGTATCTTGGCGGTCACCATGATGGCAGCGATGAGGATGAGGGGGGCCCCGAACCCGATATACCCCGTCCTCCACCCGTAGAGGGCCGCGATGAAGCCAATAATGGGAGTCGCAAGTATGCTTGTGATGCTCCTGCCTGAGTAGATCCTGCCCAGGGCCGTGGTCCTCTGCTCCTGTGGGTACAAGGTCAGCAATATGCTCACGATGGGCAGGGTCAGGCTGGTACCCACGCCATAGAAGACGAAGAACAGGACCATCTGCGTGTATCCTGTGCTTAGCGATGTTCCGATTATACCGATGAGGAGTGCTGTTATTCCGGTGACGAGGAGCCGTTTGGGTGGGTAGCGAACGGTTATGGCTCCCATGACTATTGAACCGATGATGGCAACTACACTGAACGCGGTGTTTAACTGGCCTAGCTGGGGGACCGTGGCCTTGAGGGCGACGATTATCTCGGGCATGAGCAGACTTAGGGCCACAATCTGAGGTCCTGTTGATGCCGTGGAGAGGGCCAATGCTACGGTGATCCACTTGGTGTCGCGTTGAGGCATGCTATGCAATGTGACCGTTCTAGGTATTAAGCGATGGTCTGGACACAGGTGTTCGTATCTAGTGACTGGATTAAGGGAAAAAATTATGAGACGGCGGTTCCGCATAGCACTGCTGCGATGAAGCCGTGGTAGGCGACGATCATATCCGGTGCCACTAGGCGTATGGTCTTTCCGTCAACCCGCTCGGTGGTGGGTATGAATGCTGCCGCGTCTGCCCGTCTGGCGTCTGTGAACCGTATGAGGAGCTCGACTGGGGCTTTGATCGCCATGGGTTTCAGCTTGAGCCTAGCAGCGTTTGCTGCTCCCTTCCTGATCTCCTCGCGAGCTACTTCCGGGTGGAGGCACTTGGCAGACATGCGGCCGATGGCGTCCTTTACGGCCACCGTTACGATCCCAGGGTTAACCTCCTTCGCCTCCTTCGTTGTGGCTACGTCACCCGCCAGGAAGGCCAGTGGTACGCCGTGATGGGCAGCTATCCTAGCGTTAAGACCGGTCTCCCCGACTTCCATACCATTAACGTGTAGGGACTCGATGTTGCCACCCGAATAGGTGTGGCTCATTACGCCCTCAAGGGTACCCTTCTTGGCGTGGTACCCCACGAACATGCAGGCGTCGTAGGATGAGTCTATCCCCGCCATCTGGGACTGGGGCTTAGGTGAGCCTCGTACTAGTACGGCCCTCTTGTCGAGGTCGGTTGGGTCAATGTTGTTCATGCCTCCGTGGGCGTCCGATACGGTGATCTCTGCTTTGGGGTAGGAGTCCAGTATCCCCTCGATGCAGGCGTTTGTGTCAAAGGCCATGAGCTTCCTTCCCCTCTCGTAGTCGCCCTGCTTTCTGCTTACCATGGTGCCATCAACAATGCCGCTGATGCCCTCCATATCTACGCTGATGAAGAACTTCATGAATATGGGTTCGCAATGGGATAATTAAATGATAACAATGGACCGTAACTTTGGTTTTTTTTGTTAACGGGGCTTGATGGCCCCGAACGCGGCGTAGCAGATGTTCTTGTGGAGGACGATGGGGTCGGTGAACCCGACTTTCCTCATTATGTCAACTTGGAACAGAAGGGATCTTGGCGTGTCTTCCTTTATGATGTAACCGTAAACGAACTTGCGGAACTCCTCATCCTTGAAATCGACAAGGTACTCGCCGTAACGCTTCCACATTAGCTCCTGCACGGCGGGATTGTCGTGCTCAACAAGGTCGAAGACCCAGAGGCTACCGCCAGGGGTGAGGGCATCGTACAGTTTGTTGAAGACATGGAGCCACTCGGGTTCATCTCGTAGATGGTGTAGCACTGCTGCGGCGAGGATGATGTCGTAACGTTCCTCGCCGATGTCCAGCTCCCGTATATCTCCCTGCAGTGTGGTTACCTCTCCCTCGGTAACCTCGCCTACCCGCTGCCTTGCCCGGTCTAGCATGGGCTTGCTGAGGTCCACGAGGGTGATGTCCAGGTCGTACTGCCTCTGGAGGAGCTTGAGTGTGTAGTTGCCGGCTCCGCAGCCCACGTCCAGGACGTGTCTTGCATCGGGATTGACGAGGGAGGCTGCCTGGGCGATGAGGTCCATGGCGAGGACGGCATCCACCGTGGTGGTTTGACCGATGGCTAGGGTGCTGAACCGCTCGACGTCGTTGTCGAACCGCTCCCTGATCTCGTCGACGGATGACTTTCCCATGGGGTAGCAAAGGTGGGGAGGGATAATTGACGGTTTGCATCAAGCAACCTGACATAAGGGAAATAATATTGGTACTGTACGGCGGGTCTACCGTTTATTAATCCCCGCGCTGGCTTTGTGGGCATGAGCGAGGAACGTGTCATGGCGCTTAGCGCCGAGATGGCGGGGAAACAGGTCAGGCAGGCTATTATCAGGCGGGAGAAGGGCAGCATGGCCGAGGTCGTTAAACTTGACTCGGAGATCATGGGCCTGAAGCGGGAAATCAACGCGGAGCTGAGGATAATCAGCGAGGAGCAGGTCCACGAGCTGGACATCGAGACCGATGACACCCGAAGGAACAGGTAGAGGTTTGCGCAGTTACCGGTGCGTTTTGCGTCGGTAACTGGGTGCTGGAAAGACAGGACGAGTCCAAACTAGTTGTTAATACCGTGTTTGCACACAGGGACAACATGGAGAGTTGGCCCTGGGTAGCGACCTTTATAGTGATATTTGTCGCGGTTGTCCTGCCTTATCTCAAAAAGATGCCGGATGGCAGCCCGCGTAAAAAAGACGTGGTCTTCCAGGTCTCGGGGTTACTGCTCTTGATAGCGATACTTGTCGCTTCAGTAGAGCCTCTCTATACTCCAGGTAGCCTGTTTCTATCCCCCATGATCGTCGTAGGGACAACGATGTTCGTAATCGGGTTGATAATCACCGTTAGGGCCCAGATGACTATAAGCACTAACTACTCGTGGACCCTTGAGATAAGAGATGGACACACGCTCGTGGAGAGCGGACTGTACAAATATGTTAGACACCCCATCTATACGGGTACTTTAATTAGACTCATCTCTATTCCCGTCTTCACATCAAGCTTACCCGGTTTCATCCTTAGTTTACTATCCATCCCAGTGCTGAATTATAGGATAGGGCTTGAGGAGGGGATGCTCATCGAGGAGTTTGGCGAGGAATACGAGCGGTACAAGGAGCGCACGTGGAGGCTCTTCCCCTACATCTACTAAGTAGTGATGGGGTACCCCTTCTCGTGCCATGCACCGGTACCGCCGCTCAGGCTCTTGACGTCTGTGAATCCTGCCCCGTTCATGATTTCAACCGCTACCAGCGACAACTCGCCGCCTAGACACATTGTTACAACTACCTTGTCCTTGTAAGAGGCAAGTCACTCCAGGGCGGGTTCAAATTCCAGGATGGGGATTGACCTGGAGTCATGGATATTACCGTACTTTGTAAGCTCGTCAGTCCCGTCGTACTCCTCGTGGGACCGGACATCGATCATTAACGGTGGCTAGCCCGAGTTCACGAGGTCGTGTATTTCATCCACGGTGATCTCGGATAGGCTCGTTTTGCGAAGGTCCGCGTAATGTAGCAGCATCTTGAAGGTGGGTCTCCAGTATTTTACAAAAACGATACGCATGGTCTCTCGGTAGTACTCCTCGTTTAGCGTAGGAGAGACCTTGGCGTTCCCCATCCTGCTCCTGAGGTAGAGAAATGATACCACCAAAACGACGGCGTAGAGCCAGAAAGAAGCCGTACTTTATGGTTCTGGTGAAGTGAGGATAATATTATAGATTAGGTTGCGCGCGTTATTTCACTCGTTCAATCTTGAAGATGACAGGTCTCATACCATCCGTACAGCTATTTATCGCGACATTCGTCTCTTCAAAGAAGGGAAGGCTCCCCCCGTACCCTAACGTCCTGATATTGTGGTAAAAGTTCTTCCAAGCTGTCTCGCAGAACCCATCAGGCATTCTGAGGGACTCATTAACATGTATTACCTGTCCATCGTGGAAAACGGAACAGGGGCCCATTGGATTTTTCAGGGTCACAGGAAGTGGATCGAATAATTCATGGGGGTCAAGTCTCTTGATTACCGTTATCTTGAGTTTTGGCTTGTTAGACATGGAAAATAAGTTGTGGAATGGATAGAAAAAACTTCGTGTATACCGCGCGCGCTTGGGATGAAATGAGAATAAAATATTCGATAAGTGTGTCTAGTAGTAGTATTTGATTACTTGTTTAGCACGCGCGAATATGCCTGAGGCGCTACCCTGCCTCGAAAGCGTGGGTTGTGAAATGGTCCAGGTTGAGTATCTCACACTCGGTTACTGCCTCGATAGTACTCCTAAAACTTGAACAAAACTGATCGTTCTGTCCATCAGTGAAGTGAATTGGGATGAAGTATTCGGGCTCAATTACATTTAGGGCCGCCACCACTTCTTCATCTGCCATTGTCTGGCATCCTGGACCTAGAGGCAGCATCGCAACATTGATGGCGCCCGTTAGGTCATCGTACTCCGGCAGGTTCTTGGTGTCCCCTGCATGGAAAAGGGTGAAACCATCTATGTCAATAATGTAACTGGTGTAATTGTCCTCTGCTGGATGAGATGCATCTTCCCCTAATACAGGGGAGAATGTGTACATGTAGAAAGGAGTTATCTTCATGTTTCCTACCATAAACTCATCCTCTGGGTCAACTCCCACGCCATCATGTCGGGCGATCTCTATGCTCATTACCTCGGGAAATATGTTCACTGTCCCCTCTTTCTGCAGCATATTGATCATAGAGGTTTGGTAATGGTCCCCGTGGCTGTGGGTTATTAGAATGGCGTCCGCGGGATATTCACTGTAATAGTCTGGGAGATCAATGGGATCGATATAGATTCGCATATCATTTGCTTCAATCATTACGCCCGCATTGCTCAGAAGGGTCACGTTAACGTCACCGTATATACCGCCAACCATACTAGTCGTTGGAGTTACTTGATCTTCTGAGTATTCTATGATAACAACAACTAGTAACAAAGCGATTACTGAGCCCAAAACAATTTTTTCCCTCATTCTACTCATCCTCTGAACACTGGGGAATGATTCTGGATAACTTATTACTACACTATATGAAACCAGTTGCCAATTACTACACGCGCGTTATGGTGAAGCGAGGATAACATTATGGATTATTTATAGATCTTTTTTAGCTCCCAGACTGAGCCCTTCTTCGCTGGGCAGTGAATCATATGTGCCTTTCTGTCCTTTGGCTCCCAGGATGGGAAACCGAGGGCTGTTCTCCAGGTGTACAGGTCCAAAACATGGAGTAGTGCAGGGCATACGCCCTCTGGTTTGTGGTACGGGTCGTCATAGTAGTATGTATCTCCGACCTCGTGGCTGCATTTACCGATTTTTTCGACCATTCTTATCCTTAGTCGCCCCATGCGTTTCCATAGGTCGTGATAATCGTCATCAGAGAGGCCTGATACGTCGACGTTTAGATCGAGTTTCTTTTCTGACATGATGTTCAATGAGGCTGTTCTGAACGTAAAAAGAACATCTACGCATAGGTTAGAAGTGGGTATTAAATTACTGGAGTTTTTCCAATAACCAAGCCATGTTTTTACCTAGCTGTCTGAAGATGCCGATTCCTTCAGAGTCCTCAGAGACAGCGCCCTTGGCTCCAGCGATACTCATGTTCCAGTAGGAAGAACCTGGGACGATGAACTGGCAAACCAACAAAGCGCTGTTCATTGCCTGTAAAGTCGGTAAATGACCAGCCCTCCTGCCAACGGCAATACTCGAACCCACTTTGCGGGCATTCGGGTCATTATTTGCCTTCGATACTATGGCTAGTTTGTCAAGGAACAGCTTCATCTGACCCGTAACACTTGCAACGTAAACGGGTGAGCCGAGGATTATCCCATCAGAGTCGAGGATTTCTTGGTATAGTTTGTTGAAATCCGCGTCATGGGCGCATTTGCAGTCTTTGTTGTTGACGCAAGCCGAACATGCTGTGCACGGCTTGATCTCATAGTCGTAGAGATAAATTTGGTTGGTCTCTATGTTCTTCAGTTCCTCGAACACGGTGTCGATTGCGATACTTGTGTTTCCGTCTTTCCGGGGGCTTCCGTTGAACGCTATTATTTTCAAAATATATCAGACTCTATAATGGTGAAGTGGGGATAAAATTATGGATTAGTTTTTGATATGCAGGATTCTGCGTCTAACCAGAATAGTTTCACTCGTACATGTTCGGGGAGGCGGGCAGGCTTACGAAGCGCGTGCCGAAATCGAACTATGCGTCCCATTCGTTGTAGCTAAAAGGTGATATATCCTCCGCCCTCTTTCCCTCCCTGTTCCTGCCCGGTATGGCGTCTATGAAGTGTTCCCCGATGCGCTGGAGGTCCCTAGCCATCAGCCTCTCATCCATCCCTACCACCACACCGCGGATCACGACCGTCTTTCCGTCTATTATCACCCTGTCCACGTCCTGACTCGTGGCCCCGTAGACCAGGTTCCTGATTGGATCCCTGATGGGGCTCATGCGGACGGTGTTCAGGTCGATAAAGACAATATCAGCTTTAGCACCAACCTCTATCCTGCCAAGATCCCTCCTGCCCAAGGCATTCGCCCCATAGACGGTTGCAGAGTTGAACAGGTCAGGGGCGGTACCAGCCACACTGTCACAGTCAATGACCTTGCTCAGGATCGCGCCCCACCTCATCTCATTAAGCATATCTTGGGGGAAGATATCCGTCCCTAACCCGATGTTGACGCCCCTGTCCATGTACTTGCTGTAACTCTCCAGCGCACGGCCAACACGGGCGAACACGTACGGGCAATGAGCCACTGTGGAGCCACCGCCAGCGATCAGGTCCAACTCAGGGGCATCCACCGTCTCCCCTATCTCCTGGTGGCTCGTCACGTAGATGACGTGACCAAGGATCGTCCTCGGTTTCAACACTCCGAGGTCATGGAGGTATGTAATCGGGTCCACCCCGTAGAGCTTCTTTATGTCCCGCAGTTCCCCGTAAAACTGGGCCGCGTGGGTTTCAACGGGTAGGGCCCTCTCCTCGGCAACCCTCATAGTCTCCCTGAACAGCTCGGGCGAGACAAGGTCAGCCGTCCTCGGGTACAGGATGAACCTCATCCTGTCGTCGTGGCTCCCCTCCAGCTCCCTCTGGTAACGCAACGCGTTCTCCATCTGCTTGAACCCCATATCGTTGTCATGACTCAGCTCGCCCTCAACCCTGACGCCACTCCTATACCCTGCACTCATGTACGTCCTGATACCGAGGCCACCGATGATGTCCACGCTCTCCCTGTACCCCAGCCAGTCAGGGGCACCGAGCTCAACAAGCGTCGTGACACCGCTCTTCAGCAGCTCGTACACGCTGCTCCTTGCCATCGCCTCCCCCATCCAATCCTCCGGCACCCAGGGGTTAGCCGACAACGTGCCCGAGCCCGGTATCCTGGCGCCCCGCGGCATGTCCTCCTTCATCCCCATGCTCAGTGGGCTCTGTGTGATGTGGGCATGGAGGTTGATGAACCCGGGGATCACCATCTTGCCCCGGGCGTCAATCACCTCGTCCGCCTGGCCACTGTACGATTTACCGACATGGACGATGGTGTTCCCCTCGATGACAACAACACCGTCCCTGAGAATGCGGTGGCTCTCACCGTCAAAGGCTATCACAAAGCTCGCGTCGACCCTGGTAGTCATGAAGAACCCATACCCCACGGGTTTTTGAGGTTTACACAGCGTCCATTTATAATCAACGGACATCAACAACTCAGATACATAGATCGGAGGACTCAGACAATGGCAACACCGTTCAATATCCCCGCAACCATAATCGTGGGCGCCGGGGCAAGCAAGAAGGTAGGAGAACAGGCAAGGAGGCTCGGGGTCAAGAGCGCCCTCCTCGTTACGGATTCATACATGGTGAGCAGCGGGCTCGCAGGTAGAATAGCCGATTACTTGAGAAGGGCAGGCGTCTACGTCACCATCTACTCAAATGTCCAGCCCGACCCCACCGACCTCAACGTCATGGAGGGCCTTGAAATACTGAGGGAGAACCGCTGTGGCATGGTTGTGGGCCTGGGCGGCGGTAGCCCAATGGACTGCGCCAAGGCCATCTCGGTCATGAGCGCCAACCCCCAGTCCATCAACCTGTACGCGGGGCTCCACAAGGTGCCTAACAAGGGAGTGCCAATTATAACCATACCCACCACCGCCGGGACAGGGGCAGAGGTAACAAAGGTCGTCGTAATAGGGGACACCACCAGGAACGTCAAGATGATGATACTGGACCTCAACCTCATGGCTGACGTGGCCCTGGTTGACTATGAGCTCACCATGAGCTGCCCGCCTCAGCTCACCGCCAATGTGGGCGTTGACACATTAGTACACGCAGTCGAGGCGTACGTCTCGGTGAAGGCGAGCCCCATGACTGACCCATACGCCCTGTCATCAATCAGACACGTCTCCGAGAACCTACTCACCGCGTACAACGAGCCAAACAACAAGGTAGCCCGTGAGGGCATGACCCTGGCCTCATTACAAGCCGGCATCGCGTTCCCCAACAGCAGCGTCTGCCTGGTACATGGGATGAGCAGACCCGTCGGTGCCCTCTACCACGTGCCCCACGGACTATCAAACGCGGTCCTGTTCCCAGCCGTAACCGAGTTCTCCATATCAGGGGCATATGTGCGCTACGCTACGGTATCCCGCACAATGGGCTACGCCACCGACTGGGACACCGATAAGGTCGCAAACGAAAAGCTAGTAACAGGACTGAGGAAACTCAACAAAGATCTCAGAATCCCGCGGCTCGGCGATGTCTGCAACGTAGACCTAACAATCTTCGACGAGAGCGTGCTGAAGATGGCCGAGGACAGCCTCGCCTCGGGGAGTCCCGGCAACAACCCCGTAGTGCCCACTGCGGAACAGATCGTTGACCTCTACCACCGGGCATGGTAGGCTAACCCCAACATCCGTCCAACTTTTTAACTTCACATACAACGGTCATCCATGAAGTACGCCATCAACGTCCCCAACTTCGGTGACTACCACCACCCCGATACCGTTGCCGAGCTCGCCGCGGACGCAGAGGATGCCGGCTGGGACGGTTTCTTTACATGGGACCACCTCCAGTGGGACGGCCCCATGGGTGACACCGCCGTCAACTTGGCTACCGTAGCCACCATGACACGCAGGATCAAGATCGGCCCCATGGTCTGCCCCCTGCCCAGGAGGCGGCCGTGGAAGGTAGCCATGGAGGCGATCAGCCTTGACCACCTCAGCAAGGGCAGGTTCATACTCGGGGTAGGGCTAGGAGCTCCCCCCGAGGAGTACACCAAGTTCGGCGAGGACGCCAACGCGAGGTTAAGGGCAGACAAGCTTGACGAGTCCTTGAACATCATCAAGGGGCTGTGGAGCGGGGAAACCTTCAGCTTCCGGGGCAAGCACTACCAGCTCGACGAGGTCACCTACGGCAAGCCCTACCAGGAGGAGATACCCATCTGGGTGGCCGGTTTCCTGCCCAGCACACGTCCCCTATACAGGGCGGCGCGGTACGACGGCGTCAGCCCAGGCAGAAACTGGCCTGAGGCGTTCACCGTGGAGGATCTGGGAAAGGTCATCAGGATTATTGAGAAGCGGAGGGGGAGTATGGATAACTACGACATCGTGGTGAGCGGCGAGTCCCCCGGTGACCCCGAGAAGGGGGCAGAGACGCTGGCACCGTGGATAGATGTTGGGGCTACTTGGTGGTCCGAGAACATCAATACGTGGAGGGGCTCAGTTGAGGAGATGCGGGATCGCGTCGAGGCAGGCCCTCCGAGGGCGTAAAAAACGGGTCCCACCCTTCAAGCCGAGTGGGGAGAGATGAGTTTAATCGTCAAGCACTACTTGGCTTGAAAGGAGCTTTCCTGAGTGCCTTTGAACCTGGACCTCACTGAATGGCTGTTCGGCTGTACCCTCGAAGGCACAGTGCTTGAGGCTCGTGCACGGGCTCGTGCTGTAAACCTTGATACATGTTTTACACGGGTTCATTATCGTTCTAGCCTCTTTGCCAAACCCTTGAATATAAGAGATGCGACATATATGTACCAGAATAAGGTAAACATGTCTCAGATAAGTCATAGGTAAAATTGGGGTTATCACGAAAACGCCTGCTTCAAGTAGTACACTATTAACCCAAGTAGGATAGCCTCAAGATAGAACCCAGAGATTCCGTCAGCCTCTGACTCGGGTTCTTCCGGCTCTGTTTCCTCTCTTACGATAATCTCTGTGACCTCACTGGTTGATTCACTATGGCCAGAGTCACCCTCCCAGCTAGCCTGAGCCTCCCACACTCCGTGTTGGTCAGGTTTGATGTCCAATACGTAGTTCCCTTCATCGGTTACGACATCATGAATATCATCGCTCCCGTCGGGTCGCGTTACCGTTACCTGGACAAACACTGATTCAACTAGAGGCCCCAGGGAACCAGAAATAGTTACAGTATCACCAAGGTCAATCTGCGGTGATGTAAACGAACACGTTAGCACGCTATCAAAAATTTTCCAATCCCACCAATTACCAATGAAATAGATGCTGGAGTCGTTCATCGAGAAAATCGCGGAGTTGGCCATGAACCCGGGTGGGAAAATCTCAGATGTGACGTCCTCCATGCCTGACCCATCAGGCTCAATCAGGAAAAGGTCATATCTGCCCTCCAGGCCCACAGCTGAAACGGTATAAACCAGCTTCTGCCCGTCATTTGACCAGGAGACAAGTCCCTGAGTCCAGCCACTGTCCGTCAAACGGGTTTCAGAGGACTCGCCTATATTGATCAGGAACAGGTCATAGTTGCCATGAATGGTGGAATCATCGACTAGGCGCTCGAAGACAATCTGAGAGCCGTCCGGGCTGACCCTCGGGTCATAGTCGCCGAAGGGGAGCACGGTCTCACCCCACTCACCAGCCCTAGGCGGGTCTGTTAGTCTCCGGGCGTCGGTTCCATCGCTGTTCATCACCCAGATCTGGCTGTCCCGGGTAAACGCGATCACGTCGCCCACCCAGTGCAGGTCAGCGTCGTGCCCCCCCGAGTCATAGAGGAGCCTCTGGTTTTCCCCATCAGCGTCCGTCACCCAGATGTCCAGGGTCTGGTCCCGGAATGAGAGGAAACCAATCTCCTCACCGTCGGGTGACCACGAGGGGTAGAGGTCCCAGTACTCGTTATCGGTGAGCCTTGTCAAGTCGGCCCCATCGATGCCAACCGTGTAAAGCTCGGTGTGTTCGTAACCTGTCCCACCGGTTTTCATGGAAACAGCAAATAATTCACTGGTTGGGTCGAGCCTGATAGTGGTTAACTCATCGGGGCCCGTGAATACCGGGGTCACTGTGCCGTCCTCCAGGTCTAGCTCGTAGATACCCCACTCGTCAAGATAATGGACACCTGCTGTGACGTTGGCAGTGAATAGAATGCCTCCCATGAAAATGGTAACCAACAAGAGCCTACTGGAAACTCCATTTTTAAAAGACATCTTCGATCAAGTGTAAAGACACTGAAGTTAGGATAAAATCATCGATTGAAAAGAAGGATATAGTGATATCACCACATGTACTGGGGTTCGAACCCAATTAGAGGAAATAACGGTTTTCAGGAATCCCTCAAATATACACTTTCACCGTTTACCATTGTCGTCTCTACTTTCTGGTTCAACAATTCCTCTGAAGGAAGATCGATGAAATCCTCAGACCAGATTACCAAATCAGCGTATTTTCCAAGTTCCAACGAACCAATCTGATTCTCCCAGAACATACAGTAGGCCGAATTAATTGTACATAGCCTCAAGGCCTGTTGGATGTCGAGACACTCATCAACACCGAAAAGGAGCTAGAGTACTGCAGAAAACTGTACTGGCCCGAGTTCGCCGACGCGTTCATGGGAATCGTGGACGTGGATGCCATCAACAGAGCGAAACAACTGACCAAGTCAGTGAAAGGGATAGAAACTCTGGGCCACACGCCGAGCAGCATCACAGTACTAGCGGAGACGGATGAGAGGCTGGTCGCCTGTGTCGGTGACGCGGTTATCGTGAAAGAGGACCTGCTGGAATTGAAGGTCCCCCAGATGGTCACGCAAAACACCTCTGAAGAGACGTCAATCGAGAGCCTGGAACGGTTCACCTCTTTGACCCCAGTCCTGGTAATTCCAGGTCACGATGCCTCGTTCAAGCCCCCTTCCTCTAACTAGTTAGCATATGTTCGTGTTATTTTCAACTGATTTCGAGTTAAATACCGCCATTCCCCTCCAGTTAGTATGTGGAAAAAGATACTCGTCGCCGTAGACGGATCGGACCCAAGCCTACACGCCCTTGAAGTGGCAGCTGGCATGGCTGCCCAGAACAAGGCCGAACTCACAGTCCTGAGCGTGGTACCGCCACTTCCCCCCATAATGGAGGGAGACATGCCACCATACGCACCCAAGTTCACAGCGGATCTCACCGAGAGTTACGAGAACATGGTGAATGCCAAGGCCGAGGAGGTCAGGGTGAAGCACAAGGATCTCAACGTTGTGCCCATCGTCATGACTGGCAGCCCGTCGAGAACAATAATCGAGGCGTCCAGGGCAAGGGGGTCGGACCTCATCGTCCTGGGCAACCGAGGAACAAGTGGCATCCTCAGCTGGGTGCTGGGAAGTGTTAGCAGACAGGTCACCGACGCCTGCACGGTGCCGGTGCTGGTAATAAAAGACCAGACGTACTGCGAGACCTGACCCGCGTTAAATGTAACAGGTCCCCAAACAAGGTCACCGAATATTCCTTGCAGTCGAGAGGATGTCGCTCATCTTGAACGGGAAACAATCGGCGAGCTCATCGGCCTCCACCGGTGGGACCCCTTGTTCGATGAGCTGTCGCCTGAACTCCCTCTTCGCACGATTGTAACTAATGCTGTAGTTCAGCGCCCATCCTGGCGCCCGAACGAGTAATCCTAGCATCGCCGGGACTGAGCGTAGATATGCCCAGGAGCTCAATTCTACTCGTCCTTGTAGCGGTGCTCCCCGACCTTGATATCGTTCACCATGCCCTTCCAGTTGGTGACGGTCTGCATGTACTCGCGGGTCATCTCCATTGCTTCCTTCTCGGGGATGCCACCCTCGATGAGGGTCTTCCTGAATGCCGCCACGCTGCTGGCCATGTCCTTGGCTGCCTCCGGGCTGAAGAAGGCCCCGATTATCCCCTTGATCATGCCTGGGACCTTGTCTGATACAGTGTCCAGGATGAACGCTATGTCCTCCGGGCTCTCAACTGCTTCTCTTCTGTGTCTTTTTGGTTGTTCGTCCATTTCTTTCACGAGTCTATAGGGGGTGGACATTGTACTTAGGCAGTCTGGGAAAAAGTGATCACTCTCTGATCAGTATTTCGCGGTACACTCAAAAACAGCTCCACGTATGGCATTTGTGAATTGTCTGGTCTCGAAGATGAGTTGAAGGAACTCAACGAGAAGCTTGGGCTGATAGTGAGCAGATTGGACTATTTGGAAGCCGTGATGACCCAGGACAAGGAGTACCCAGAGCTGGCTCGCGTCATGGGAAGCCTGCGTGTCGGAACCAGCCTGTACACAGAGCCGCTGAAGCTGATACAGAGGCTCGTCAGCATGCAGAGGAAGATCAAGCGTAGAAAAGAGCCAAGGGACGAGATCAGCAGGATCATACTGAACGTGCTGGCCATCAAGGGACCTCAGAACGTGAGCGGTTTGACCCGTGAGGTACAGCACGAGCGAGGTACCGGCAGCAGGGTGACCGTTAGAAAGAAGCTACTGGAGCTCTTAGAAGAGACACTGATACGGAAAGGCGAAGGCCACGCCTACGAGTTAGTCGAATAAATAGCCCCCTAACCGACATGCTTGAACTTCTGGATAGTCCTAGTTCCTCTGTCCACCTTTCCGAAAGCCGTGGCGACCTCACCGACGTACAGATCACCATGAGAATCAACGCATATGACATGCGGCCCAACCAGTAATGGGTCATCCATTCCATGGGACTCGTTCCCCCATCGGGCAAGCAGCTCACCATCGTTAGAGAATATACTGATCCTCCTGCTGAGCTCCGAGACGTAGACATTCTCATCTTTGTCCATGTAGACGTGGCAGGGCCTCAGGAGGTCGATCCACTGGTCGAGCAGGTTCCCCTCGGTGTCGAATATCTGTATACGACTGTTCTCCCTGTCGGATATCCATATCCTGTCCTTTTTATCTACCCAGAGGTTATGGGGCAGCCTGAACTGACCCGGTCCAGCCCCCGGTTCACCCCACGACATAATCAGCTCGCCCTCGGGGCTGAACTTGTGAACACGTGCATTCCCATACCCGTCAGAGACGAAGATATCACCGTTTGATGTTACACCGACACCCGTTGGGAGGTTGAAAGGCCCGGCCCCCCTCTCGATGGAGGCTATCCTCTCGAATATGTCACGCCCCATCCGGTACCCGGTATCAGAGGACTGGCCAACGTTCCCCAGCGTCATCAACAACTCGCCGTCCTTTGTGAACTTGTAGACGGCGTGGCTGTCATCATCTGTAAGCAAGATATGACCCTCAGCAGTTAGGCAACTACCATGAGGTCGTTTGAACAGCCCCTCACCCCATGACGAGACTTCGTTGCCGTCCCTATCGAACACGATCATTGGCCGCTTTCCCCTGTTGAACACGTAGATATGATCTTTTGAGTCGATTGATATGCCCGTGACATCCACCAGTGAGTAGTCTTCAGGAATCTTAGCCCAGTTCTCAACGAGCTCATAAGTGTGTTTTCCGCTTCCGTACTCCATCCTTGATACCCATCTCTTCACCTTTTATTCAACGATAAAGCGTTTGTGACAACCAGGTGGACTGGAGCTACTCTTTTTATATTCTGTCATTATCAGTCCAACTTGGTGACACTGATGTCTGTTTTGCGTCATAGGTCGAGGGTAGCCATAGTCAAGGGCACTAACCATTACGAGACGACGAAACAAGCCCTGGGACTAGTGATTGATGAGGTTGACGTCGAGCCGGACGACAGGGTTCTCATCAAGCCAAACTGCGTGAGTTCCAAGCCGCCTAACACGGGCGTGACTACGGACTCAAGGGTCGTAGAGCCTATCATAGAGTTCCTCCGGGAGAAAGGGGTACATGATATAGTCATAGGAGAGGGCGGTAACCCAGGCACCAAAAAAACGTTCAGGATCACTGGGCTGAAAGACCTAGCGAAACGACAAGGAGTCGAACTCATTAACCTCAACAAGGACAAATGGGAAGAGTTACCCATCCCAGGCTCTGTGGCTATGAATAAGGTCAAGATCGCGAGGACCGTACTTGAATGTGACCGAATCATCAACGTGCCGAAGTTAAAAATCCACCACATGGCCCAAGTCACCCTTTCATTGAAGAATCTGATGGGAGTGGTGGTTGACAAGAGGGGCCAGCTCATGCACCACAAGCTCCACGAGAAGATAGTAGACCTGGCCTCGCTGTTCACGCCAGCGCTCAACGTAGTTGACGGCATTGTGGGGGCTGAAAGAGACGAGGTCGTCGGTTCACCCATTGAGTCCAACGTGATCATCGCTGGCGTGGACATGGTATCGGTTGACGCCATCGGCTCCGCCGTCATGGGCTTGGACCCGCTTAAGGTTAGTCATATCCAGCAGGCGGCTGAGAGAGGGCTGGGGATATCTAGTCTTAATTATATCGATGTTTTAGGAGACACACTAGAGTCAGTAAGAAGAAAGTTCAGCACAGAGTACTCTGATGAAAAGCTGGAGAGCTACGGGTTGTCCCGTCCACTGTCTGAGGAGGACATCACCAACATGATGAGCAACTTTACCGAGCGGGACCCGCGTGTAAAGAACCCTTACGCGAAGAAGTAGTCACAGGATTTTTTCATTAGCCCGTTGACTGCCCTATGATCATATCGTATTTCAAGTCATAACCACCATCGAGAATGAGGTAGACTAACATATTATTTTTCATCCCCAGAACAGCAGATTATATTTGTTTGTCCCTGGAAAATCCAATCTTAAAAGGACACCCCCAACGGTAGCTGGCACGCCTCCTGAATATGAAAATCCCAAGAAGATCATCGGGAGGAGCCCCTTCGAGTTCGCCATAGACCAACAGTACATAGGAAATCATTTTGGATACTGGCACATCAATGAGGGAAGGGGTAGATTCGCCACTCTCAGTCGCAGGGACCTTGCGGTAAACATCAGGTATTCCCTCAGCGAAAAGACAGTTATCACCGAGGTGCGGCGCCGTTGTGAACCCATCGCTGGACTGCAGGACATTCAGGTTCATCGAGGAATTCATGAACGAGGTCAAGACACTCATAGCCGTCATCTAGGGATACACCGAATTCATCGAGGAGAAGCTCGGATACGACATGGATCCCGCGATTAAGAGGCACCTCCAAGTAGTAATGAGAAACATCGAGCGCCTTGAGGAGTCAACCAAGAGAGTATTGGAGAGCCAAGACTAAAAGTCCGGCCTATTTTCGTGCAACGATGACAAGCAGCTCATCGTTGCGGCCCTCGTCCTCGCCTGTCAAGGAGTCGTGGAAATCGACCTCGCTGAAACCTGCTTCCTTGAACAACTTTACGTACTCGTCGTTGGTGTAAGCGGGCATCGTGGACGAGTGAAGCGTCACCTCGCTGGTCTCCGCATCCAGTATTATGTACCTGTTGATGGCAACCCGCTGCTCCTCGTTCCAAAAGCACTCCATCAGTGCCAGGTGCGGCCCCTCCATGAAAAGCTCGCCCTCGCCGCTGTACCACGATTTTGGAGCCTCACCAATGGCCTTCACCGCATCAAAGGTGTGGGGCTCGGTCACGAACACGCCGCCCTCCGCGAGTGAATCATAAGCCTTCCTCAAAACGGCCGCGATATCCCCCCTCCTGAAGACGTTGAACTCCCCGAAGACAAACAAGACCAGCCCGTAGCCCTCGCCGTAGTCGGCCGTCCTCATGTCCTCAAGGACGTAATCGATCTCCTGACCGGATTTCTCGGCCTGCCCTCTGGCGTACTCGATGGACGCTGGCCCAAAGTCTATCCCCCTGACCTTGTAACCCAGACTCGTGAACCTGCTGGCGTAGAGTCCGGGACCACACGCAAGATCCAGTACCTTCCTTGGTCCTTCAACGAGCCCGTCTATGAAGCTGACGTGCATGTCGATGATCTTGAATCGCCTGCTGGCCATGTCGTGGTCCTGTGAGAGGTGGTATTTGAGCATCCGCCCGCTGAACCCAGGTTCGTCCCATGGGATCTTCTCACCCTCGGCCCATGGCTCTGGCTGCATAGTTCGCTTGACTATGTTCATCAAGTTCATTGCAATCACGCCAACGGGCGCCATATAATATGAAACCTTTGCTATGCGTTGGCTGCGCAGTCCACTTGGGTTTGGATGTCCTTCAGGATGGAAACTATAATGTCCATCTGCTGAAGGTACTGGTTTGTGGTGAGAAGTTCGTACTTCTGCACCTCGTCAACGCTCTTCCTGAGCGCCTCCATCTTCTCCGACAGCGGCTCTTCCTCAGGCTGAGTCCTTCCAATCAACCTTTCTAACACTTTGTTCACCGTTGTCATTACATGTCAAACGTTAATATATAAAGATAGTGGTTCACAGACCATAACAGACATATACAGCAAGCGACAAAACAAACCCATGGGCGAGTACGAGGACTATATAATAGACAAACCGGAACGGTTCAAGCTCATGCCTGAAAGCGTTTTCTCCCGCGCAAAGGAGTATGGTATCATCATGGACGGTTTGGCAAGTGGAACAAGGACAGTCAAGGAGATCCACGACCTTTACTCGCTCCCAGACGGAAAGTACTCCAAGACCCTCAAGACTATCTACAGGTACCTTGACACCTTGGAGCAGGTCGGGCTCGTCAAACTGGCGGGACATCGTAAGACCAAGGGAAAGAGGACACTTCAGAAGCTCTACTGCAGGACCGCCAAGGTATTCTTCAATGACGATGCCGCTCACAAGGAGGAGTGGCTAAAGACGGAAAAGGGCCACAGGTTCATCGACATGCTGACAGCCCTCATCTGGCAGCTCCACGGCAAAGAGGGCAACTCAGAAGCCATTAGCGAATCCGTTTTCGCCTATTTCAGGGCATCCCAGATCCACATCAACGAGATCATCGACAAGACCATGACCGACGACAGATTCTCAGACACCATGGATAAGTACACTCTCAGTGAGATCAAAGGGGCCCTCACGTTCGTGAGCCACATCCAGGCCATGCTGGATAGCGAAGAGACGATAGAAGAGATGAAGAAGCTACTTGGGTGAGGGGGCCCTCTCCCGTTTCTCGAACCTTAGGTCATGGCCAATAGGGCACGCCTTCTGGCACGTGTTACACATGAGCCACGTGTTCTCGGTAAGGCTCGGGCTGTGCTCCATGTAGATGTCCTTGAACTCCGGACTCATCCTGTCCTCCCACTTCATACCGAGTAGGCACTTGTCATAGTCCACCTTGTAGGGGCTCAACGCACCCACTGGGCACGCTTTGATACACTCCTCACACTCTCCGCATTGATCCTCGATAACGGGCCCAGTCGGTACAAGCTCGGCATCAGTGAGGACGCTCCTGAGCCTCAACCACGGCCCGAACTCAGGGTTGACGATAAGACTCTGCTTGCCGAAGCTGCCGATACCACTCATCTGGGCCATCCGCTTCTTGCTCAGCAGGTCAGGCTCCAACTCGGTTCTGTAGCCGAGGCTGCCAAGGTGGCGCATCATGCGTCTTGCATAGTACCTGCCCCTCCACTCATCGGGGTACTCGTGGTGATCACCCACCTTAATGACCATGTCGAAGAGACTGTCCCATATCTGGACCCCCAGGATGATGAGGCTCTTGGCCCCATCCATGTAGTCGCCTGTCTTCCCCGTGTCGCACTTGTAACCCCTGTGACCGATGTAGTGGCCAGGATAGGCATCGTATTGCTCCGCAGAAACGATTCCTACGAGGGGGAACCCGTATTTGTGAGCCCTCTTGATAATATCCTCTGTGAACTTGACGGCCTCCTCGCTGTAGCCCATAGTAATCAAAGGGATTTAGTCGAGGATATTTAAAAAATGCAGTGCCAAATCGGTTCACATTAATGGGGACTGTAACTGAATGCCATTCCATTTCGCCTCACCAGGTGTATATGAGGTTTGTAGATTATTCGATAACCTTGATCAAGAAGGCAAATCCGATAGGTCAAATTATTACATACGAAGGCGACGAAAAAAATTGCTGATCATTACGTTACTAGTAAAATGAAAATAAACGCGAAGGTAGTATGAGCACACTAATTTTATGAGATATTCCTAGTGCACTGTGTTAAGATTTTATCAATAACAGTTAGGCGCACGCGTCTGGACATAAGACTCGTTGGAATATTGAACAAGGATTTGTAATTCAGGGAGCCAAACACTAATGATTTATCAGCTCACCCCCCCCTGACACTGATATGAAGCACAGGGTCGCCGTCGTCAAGACAGATATTGGCGTCAAAGAGGCAACAAAAAAGGCTGTGGAGCTCCTTGGCGGCATTGGCAAGTTCATAGAGCCAGGACAGGAGACGCTCCTCAAACCTAACCTATTCACAGTCAAGGGACCCGAGACTGGTGCAACCACTGACATGCGTGTCGTGTTAGGCGTCCACGAGCTCCTAATAGAGCAGGGAAGTCCGGCAACATTGGGGGAGTGCCCAGCCACTGGCTCCTATACTAGACCTGACATTGTGTTTGATGGGCTTGGCGTGAGGGAGATATGCGATGGGAACGGCATCGAGATTAGCGTTCTCGACAGGGAGGCCCCAATAAAGAGGACTGTTAAAGGGGTTGCGGTCAACGATTTCTGGTTCCCCGAGTCCTCCACAACAAAACCAGTCATCAACTTCCCGACCCTCAAGACCCACGTGCTCACCACCCTCACCTGTGCCGTCAAGAACCTGTTCGGTCTCCAGCAGGGGGGAACAAAGGCTCACCACCACGTCCAGATGAAGAACGACGGGGAGGCGTTCAGTCACATGCTACTGGACCTTTACACGGCTATCAAGGACCAAATCAAGCTCCATATAGTTGACGCACACGTCGCAATGGAGGGGGAAGGACCGGCAGCGGGAGACCCGGTGGAACTCGGACTCATCATCGCGGGTGAGGACGCTGTCGCTGTGGACATGGTTGCCTCTGCGATCATGGGTTGGGATCCACTAAGTGTGGGGACAAACTACCTAGCAGCCCAGAGGAACATAGGACCCAAGGGAATGGATGAGATCGAAGTGGTAGGTGAATCAGTAGAGGATGTAATGCACCCAATGAAGAAGCCGGTGACACACCAAGACCACCAAATGTTCCATGATATCAGGATGCCCATCGTTGTTGAACCGGAGAAATGCATCGCGTGCGGTGTATGCGTCAAGGTATGCCCTGCGAATGTGATCACCATCACTGAGCTACCCGAGTTCAACATGGACAAGTGCATTCAGTGCTTCTGCTGCTGCGAGCTCTGCCCCCAGAGCGCCATGAAAGCCATCAGGCCTGATGAATAATGTGCATCTTCTGCCAGATAGTCGAGGGCGAGATACCCAGCTACAAGGTCTACGAGGACGAGTACACCCTGGCTTTCCTTGACATCGCGCCGATAGCGGACGGACACGTGCTGCTCATCCCCAAGCACCACGAGCAGTTCGTGGAGGATCTGCCCGAAGAAATATACACCGCGCTCTTCGACAGCCTCAAGGGGCTTGTCAACCCCATTCAGGCGGTGTTCGACGCCCCTGCCAGCAACATCGGCCTCAACAACGGGCCAAACGCGGGTCAGATTATACCCCACGTCCATATCCACATCGTACCAAGGCCTAAGAAGGCGGGGCCGACGTTGTCCAGCAGTGCAGGCAGGTTCAAGCCTAGAAACAAAGAATACTTCGAGGAAATAGCAGATAAGATTAGGAAAGAGATTAAGAGGTGAGGTAACCAGGGAACGGCCAAGCCGCGAGGCTGCCGTCCAGTATCTTCACATTATCGTAATCGAGGCTCCTGAGAGTCCTCTCGGCGTTGTATGCCCTGATGCTAGTGGCACAGAAGATGATTACCTCCTTTTCCTTGGGTATCTCAGCCACGCGCTCCTTCAGGTCAACTACGGGGATGTGTAACCCTCTGAAGTCCTTGAAGTGAACACGGTTGTATTCTTCGTCCCTCCTGACATCAAGGAGCACGAACTCCGCGTCTCCGTCAAGCCTCTCCTTAAGCTCAACTGAGTTGACGCCGTGTGCTAACCCCTGCACCTTGTTCCTCATGACATTTGCCGCGTGGGCTACAGCGTCGATGGCCGTGCTGTAGGCCGGGGCGTATCCAAGGTCCAGGTCCGCGATGTTCTTCAGGTTTGAACCGAACTTCATTGCGGTGGCAACGACATCAATCCTCTTGACCCCATCACCGGGACCGACGACCTGGCAGCCCAGCACCTTGCAGCTCTCCCTGTCCGCAATTAACTTGATTACCGTCGTCTTGTTACCGGGGATGTAGCCGCTGTAGTCAGACCGGGGGGCGATGGCCGTGACAACGTCATGGCCAAGCTCCCGTGCCTTTGATTCCGTGATTCCCGTGGTGCCGCAGTTCCAGTCAAGTATCTTGAAGACGGCTGTACCGTTTATTCCCTTGAACGTGGTTCCGCGTCCCGCGATGTTGTCGGCGATGATTCTGCCGTGCTTGTTGGCGGTACTGCCCAAGGGCGCATAGACCTTCTCACCCGTCAGGAGGTGGGTTGACTCGACACAGTCGCCCCCCGCGTAGATGTCGGGGTCGCTGGTCTGCATATGCTCGTTTACCGTTATTGCTCTTGTTGGGCCTGTCTCAAGCCCCGCCTTGACGGCTAACTCAGTGTTTGGGCGTACACCGATGGCGACAACCACCAGATCGGCGGTGATTACTCGACCATCAGCAGTCTCAACGGCCTTTACCTTGCCAACCCCGTCATCAATCATCCTGGCGACCGGACTCCCCTTTACAATGTTCACTCCCTTCCCCTCAAGGTAGTTCTCAAGCAAGAAAGCCATCTCGGGGTCAAGCAGGTTGGGCACGAGTGTCGGCATCATCTCGATGACTGACACGGAACAGCCCCTTGCTACAAACGCGCCGCAGCTCTCGATCCCTATCAAGCCACCGCCTACCACCACCACGTTCTTGGCCCCCATATCGACCTCGGTCCTGATGGCCTTGGCGTGGTGAGGGTTGTAGAGCCTGTGCACTCCCTTGAGGTCCACTCCCTCCATCCTTGGTACGAAGGGGCTCGCTCCTGTACCCAAGACCAGTTTATCGTATGGCATGTCCGTGACCTCCCCCGTCCTCAGATCCTCGAAGGTAACGGTCTTCGCCTCCCTGTTTATCATTGTGACTTCCGTCTGGTCAAGCACAGTGAAACCCCTGTTGGCCTTGAAATACGCCGCGTCCCTGATTGATGCGCCTCCCAGGAGCTCGTTCCACTCCTCTATGACGTTCTCGATATAGTACGGCATACCGCAGCCCGCGTAGCTCAGCAAGTCCTGTCTCTCAATAACTGTGATCTCGGACTCATGGTCAAGCCTCCTGAGCCTGGCGGCCGTCTTGGGCCCAGTTGCCACGCCGCCAATAATAATAATATTCCTAGGCATGGCAGAAGGGAAGGTGAAAGTTACTTAAAACTGCGTTGAAAGAATTAGAGGACCGAGAAGAAGATCCTCAGCTTATCCTCCATAGGCTTCCCCATAGCGTAGGTGTTGTGCTCCACCTCATCGAACAGCTCCAGCGTGACATCCCCGCCTGCATTCTCCAGAGCCGCGGCCAGCATCTTCGCGCTGGTGTCCGGCGGAATGTTCACGTCCTTCGCGCCGTGGTAGATGATAGTCTTCGGTAGACTCGTTCCTTTCTCAAGTGCCTGAAGTCCTGGCATGGGGTCGTACTTGACGATACGCTTGATGGCCTCGTCATCCGGCGAGTCCTGGGGGATCCCGTATGCCTCCAGCATGACTCCCTTGAACTTCTGCTCAACGACTATTGTTGACAGGTTTGCCACAGCTTGCATCACCGCCACGGCCTTCACCTTGCCGGCGAAAGGCCCAAGCACGCTATTCCAGATCACGGCCCCTCCAAGCCCCCCGCCCATAAATCCCAGGCGACCGGTGTCAATGCCCTCGACCCCCTCAAGATGCTTGAGTAGTGCCGTGTTGGCCTCGACGCTACAGGGGTTCCCCCAGTGGTTCCCGCATGCGTGGGTGCCAGCCACAACACAGCCTGAGTCATCCATTGCGGCCCTCAGGTAAGCCGCCTTACTGGGCGTGTCAACCCAGTCGGACTCACCTTCCCTGACATAGCCCCCTGCACCGTGGTGGTGAATCAGTACAGGTGCGGTCTTTCCCGGTTCAAACCCCGGTGGCGTCCAGATGTAGCACCACTCGCCCCCCGCCTTGAAGTAACGTTTCTGCTCTCCTTTCTCCAGTTTCATAATTAACCGTCATCTGTAGATACTAAAAAAATGTCTGAGGCAACCTTGAAAAAAGGCGGCGTATGCATCTATGACATGTCAGACATTTTCGAGCCATATATGATCCGGGACATGCTGGTGAGGAATCGCTTCATGAGAAGCGCGACCACCAGCGCGTTCTCGGACGAGAACGGTATAGTCAACGACACCATCATCAAGCACTATGAGAAAATGAGCAAGGGAGAGTGCGGCCTCATAATCAAGGGCCACCTCTACATCATGGACAGCGGGAAAGCTCACGACGGCATGGCGGGTATCAGCAAAGACGTCCAGATACCCATGCTAAAGAAGCTAACTGATGCAGTGCATGAGCATGGCGGTCACATCGTGGCACAAATCAACCACGGAGGAGTGGTCCACTCGCCCGACAGAGCGGGGCCAAGCGTGTACGGCGAGGATGACTGGATAGCCAGAGCGTTCAGCGGCGACGAGATTGAGTCTATTATCGAGGGATACGGGGACGCTGCCGAGCGGGCCATGCAGGCTGGGTTCGACGCGGTCCAGATCCACGGCGCACATGGTTACCTCATCAGCCAGTTCCTCAGCAAGCACGTCAATAAGCGCGAAGACAAGTGGGGTGGAAGCCTTGAAAACAGAATGAGGCTTCTGCTCGAGGTCTACGACGAGGTGCGCGGAAAGCTGGGGAACGCACCGGTAATGCTCAAGATGAACAGCGATGACTTCAGCGATGATGGTTTCACCATTGAAGAGTCGGCCATCGTCGCAAAGGCGATCGCGGCCAAGGGAATCGACCTCATCGAGGTAAGCGGAGGAGGTAGGGGGAGAAGGGCAGACCTCAGAGAGAGGGCAAAGAACTCAGATTACCCGGACCTTGACTTTGGCGGCCACGCCGTCAAGATCAGGGAGGCCACCGAGCCCACACCAATGGGACTCGTCCACGGTTACACCAACCTGGAGACCATGGAGAAGACTATCGAGGCTGACCTGACAGACATGGTGAGCATGAGCAGGCCATTCATCAGAGAACCGGGACTCGTCAAGAGGCTCAAGGCAGGCGCAAAGGAGACAACATGCATCCGCTGCGATGCGTGCAGAGCAAACTTCGGTGTCGCTATGATGCAGTGCCTTCTTGAGTGATCCCTAACATCTCCTTTATTCTGGACCAGAGGTTGATGAGCCTCTGCTTGTCAATACCACCGGGCCCAGTGATCCCGTTGGGGAAGATGAAGAGAGCGACCACTAGGAACCCCATGGGGAAAAGTCCCTGCCAGTTCATTACCGCCAAACCAAACAATTCATAGAATACCTTGTTCAACACCACCTGAGACAAGGAAACGAAGAGGCCGCCGATTATCGCCCCGTAGACGTTATAGACACCTCCCATAATGGCGCCGCTCATGACGTTGACAATCATGTCATCGGTGCCCCCCAGTCTAGTCCCGCCGTGGATCGTCATGATGCTGCCTACCAGCGCGGATAAGGCTCCGGAGATAAACCAGCTGGCGTAGTGAGCTCTGTCGGTGTTGATCCCGATGGTGGCAGCCAGGGGCTCATTCTCGGCCACTGCCCTGAGGCTCAACCCGATCTTGTTCTGTGTCAAAAAGTATCTGAGCCCGATGATGAGCAGTATGCATGTAGCGGTGCTGATGATAGCTATGCCCGGTATACCTTGGTAGTTGAAGTCATAATACCCGAGGTAGTACCCCTGTGCCGGTACATCCCCGAAGTACCTGGCCCAGTAGTTGAAGATCAGGTAAAGGTAGGGCAGTACCTGCGCGATCACGATGAACGTGAGTGTTAGGGTGATATCCTGGTAGCCACCGTGCGACCGGATGCGCTTGACAATGCCTACGTAAAGGATTACACCGAAGATACCCCCGACAAGGGCCGCAAACGGCCAAGTATCATACGCGTTGAAGTTAAAGAATCGGGCAAGTATGAAACTCACCATGGCTCCCAACCCTGCATAGCTTGTGTGAGCAAAGTTGGGGAAGCCTTCCATCATGTACGTGAAGCTAAAACCAATGGTAAGCATTATCATCAATGCAACGTTGATGAGGGTGTTCACGTCGAAGGGCAGCTTAACGGAGCCCTCGGATCGCGGCCTCTGACCAGGGTAATGGTCAGTGATGGTTGCCCTGGTGTGGTTGAATATGCGGAACAGGTCCGTGCGGTTGCCGTCAATGTCGTGCTCAACGATAACGGTGATTGTCCTGGCGCTGTTGGTGCAGTTCCAGTAACCTACGTATCCAGTGCGGTTACCAGATTCACTGATCCTATCAAACTCGCTATACATCATATAGTGCTCGTGGACCGACTCGTTGACGGGATCTCCGAAGGTGTACACAGCCTCCACGTCTGACCGGTTGTAGCTCATGTATGCCGCATCGCTCATGTTCATGGGAACGATGTCATCCCACGCAAAGGCGATGTTTGGTAGATGGGTCTCATTCTCGTACCTGACCCGGAAGGAGTATCCTTCCTCATAACGAAGCCGCCCAGTCCCAAGAGTGCTGTAGTTGAACCTCATCCCGGCGTCTCCCTCAAAGTTCACGCCCGCCCGGTTGTACCACCATGTATCCTCCTCCACGACCTCGTAGGCGAGGGGGTTCATGATCTGGTTCGCTGCGGTTATGACTAAGATGATCCCTAGGATGGCGATGAACGTGTTGCGGCTTATCTTGTCTCCCATCACATCACCCTATATGTACTGGAGCACCGATCCACGGTGATTTCTCTTCAATATCTCGTATCTCTTGCACAACTCGTAGAGGACATAAAGACCCAGAACCCAGAGAGCCAGAGTCGGAACCATAGGCATGTAGAACATCCCAGGCGCACCCGGCAGCCTCAGCCTGTACAGCCACAGGTGTGTCAGGTAGAAGAAAAGCGGAACTCGCCCGTACTGGTTAAGCACGCCCGTGACCCCCGTGTTGAAGGTGGACTTGTCCTGGTGCTTCAACGCGTAAGACATGAACAGGCACATGCCCCCGAGGGTCCAGAGGAGGAACGCCTGGCTGGGCGGGTACTTGCTCACGTACAGCCAGTCCACGAGGCTCCAGCCCTGACGAGGCAGCAGATTACCGTAGCCGTTGATGCCCCTAACGAGGATGAATAATCCGATTGATGCTAGCCCTATCTTTCTCAGTGGCCCCTCCAGCCCCCTGATCTGCTCGGGGGTATAACCGCTGATGATTGACCCGAAGACCCATCCCATCCCCATGACTCCAAGCCACGGCAGTATTGGGTATAGCCCCACCCATGGCCTCATCTCGAAGTTGGGCTCGTGGAGAATCACCCTCAGGTAGTGGCCCCATGCCACGTCGTTGGGGATAAAGTCCAGATTGATGAAGTTGTGGTTGAATACGATGAACAGGCTCAGGGCCAGTATGAGCCAATTGGGCAGCTTCCTTGCGAAGCTGAATATGATAAAGTTGAGGCCGATGCACGCGATGACGCCGAAATAGGCCCACGGTGTCCCGAAGGCAGGGGCCACAATCAAGCTCTCCGCCACCAGTAGCACGATACCCCTGATGACTATCCTGCCGCTGATGTCGAACTGTGACTCTCCCCTTGCCTCGCGTTTGATTGTCGAGATGGCCAGCACCGTCCCCGCCAGGAAGATAAACGTGGGGGCGCAGTAGTGGCTCACAAACCGAACAAGGAACCACGTGGTGTTCATGAAGGGCCTCATGGCTCCCATGACGCCCTCGCTTCCCTGGTGGAACTGGTTCCAGAACCCAGAGACATGGTCCCATGCCATTATCGCCATCACAAGCCCGCGGGTGAAGTCTATGAACTGGAGCCTACCTGCAGGTTTGGATGCCATGAACAGTATCCACTGAAAAGTTATATGAGGTTTTACTAGGTTAGATCATCCTAAATCATGAACAAGTAGGGAAGAATCCCGGGGGGTCAGGAGTTTAGACCGTTTCCCTGTCCGCTATCGCCAGGACCTCGTCAAGCACCGCAATCCCCTCATCGATCTCCTTCTCAGTGACGATGAGTGGGGGCGCTACGATGAAGTGGTTGATGATGTTCACCAGGTAGACGCCCTTCTCCATTGCCGCCGCGCTCATCTTCTTCTGTATCGTTGGCAGGAACTTCTCCTTCCTCGTGGCGAACGGTTCCTTGGTCTCCCTGTCCTTGACGAGCTCAACTCCCCAGAACAGCCCCTTCCCACGGACCTCGCCTATTGATTTGTGTGACTCCATTAGCTCTTTGAGCCGTTTCTCCATGTACCTGCCCATCTTTGCCGCGTTCTCCACGATCTTCTTGTCCTCGTACTCCTTGATTGAGGCGATGGCGGCGGCGCAGCCCATGGGGTGCATGGCGTAGGTCTGACCGTGGCTGAAAAGGTTGCCCGGCTGGTCAAAGTGGTCGGCTATGGCGTGGCTGGTTATGGTGGCACCCACTGGCAGGAACGCCCCCGTGATGCCCTTTGCCATTGACATGATGTCAGGGGTCACGTCCCAGTGCTCCATGCAGAACATTTTGCCCGTCCTGCCAAAGCCCGACATCACCTCGTCGGCGATGAGTAGGATCTCGTGGTCATCGCATATCTCCCTGAGCCGTGGGACATACTCGTCAACGGGCACCAGAATCCCGTTGCTGCCGACAATTGGCTCGATCACGACACCCGCGACGGAGTTGGGTCCCTCCATCCTGATGATCTCGTCGATAATCTCAACGCACGTGATACCGCAACCGGGGTACTCCTTGCCGAAGGGACACCTGTAACAGTAGCAGTCGGGGGCCCTGACGACGCCCCCCATGCCCACCGCGTGCTGGGTCCGGGGGTCGCCCGTAAGGGCTATCGCGCCCGAGGTTGCCCCGTGGTACGACCTGTACCTGCTGATGAACTTGCCCTTGCCGGTGTACATCCGCGCGATCTTGATGGCGGCCTCGTTTGCCTCTGAGCCGCCGTTGGTGAGGAAGCTCTTGACAAGCCCCTCCTGTGTGATCTCCTCAAGCTTCTTCCCGAGCATGGCAGCTGGGACAGTACCGAAGCCAGGTGCAACATAGCACAACTTGTTGGCCTGCTCGGTGATGGCGTCTATGACAGCCTGGTTCTTATGTCCCAGGTTGCTGCACATGAGCTGGGATGAAAAGTCCAGGTACCGCTTGCCGTCCATGTCCGTAACATAGCAGCCCTCGCCTGACTCCATTATCACGGGGTTCCACGTGTTCTCGTACCGCCATGTCCCGTAGACGTACTTCTTCTCCATCTCCCTGATCTCGGAATGCCTTGACATGGTTTGCTGAGAGTTTCTTGGGAATATAATATTTAGGATAAGGGGATTGTATTACCGTCGATGGAAGGTCAATGAGATGCACGCTGACATGGTTCTGGTAAACGGGAAGGTAGTGACGATGGATCCCAGTGATTCAACGGCAGAGGCGGTTGCGGTGAAGTACGGCAGGTTGCTCAATGTAGGATCAAATGAAGCCGTCAAAGGACTAGTCGGTGACGACACCAAGGTCATTGACCTGGAGGGAAGGACGGTCATCCCCGGACTCATTGACAGCCACTGCCACATGATGAACGTGGGGGCCGGGCGACTGCTCTACGTTGACCTCAGCGAGGAGGCCGGCGTCCACTCGATACAGGATCTTGTGGGAAAGCTCAAGGAAAGGGCCTCGGTTACACCCGCAGGTGAATGGGTCGTCGGTTACCAGGAGGACGACTCCAAGTTAGCGGAGAAGCGCCATCCCACGCGGTACGAGCTGGACGAGGCCAGCACGGAGCACCCTATAATTCTCTCTACGGTGGGTGGTCACTTCAGCATGGCCAACAGCCTCGCCTTCGAGAACGCGGGCGTCAGCAAGGACACACCTGACCCCGTCGGTGGAAAATTTGACAGGGACGACAGCGGGATACCCGTGGGCGGGCTCCACGAGACGGCGATAGAGGCCATCAGGCCAGAGGGCAGATCGGTCCCAACGAGGGCACAGTCATACCAGGGGGCAAGGGAGATTCTGGAGGAGTGTGCCGAGAACGGCCTGACGTGCGTCTATGACACCGTGGGCCGCGCCGAGATCAGGGCGGCGTTGGACCTGAAGAACGCAGGCGAGCTGCCCATCAGGATGAGGATGGACGTGTACATTGACCTGTTCAAGGAGCTGGACGCGCTGGGCATATACAGGGGGCTGGGTGACGACTGGCTTAGAATCGGCGGGCTCAAGTTCTTCTTCGACGGGGCAATCTCGGCGAGGACAGCAGCAGTCACCGAGGAGTACCTGAACAAGCCAGGCTTCTACGGGGTCATGGCAACAACACGGGAGATCGCCACCGAGAAGATCATGTCGGCTTACAAAGAGGGTTACCGCATCTCGGCCCACGCCAACGGGGACAGGGCCATAATCATGTACCTTGACATTATGGAGGAGGCACAGAAAAAGTACCCGCGGGATGACCCCCGGAACAGGGACATCCACTGCACGGTCATAACCTCCGAGCTGGTTGAGAGGATCAAGAAACTTGGGATACTTCCGACCATTTTCGGGCCATACGTCTACTATCACGGCGATAAGCTGATACCGGCGTTCGGCGAGGAGCGCCTTGAGCGGATGTTCGCCGCGAGGTCGTTCCTCGACGCTGATATGATGATAGCAGCACACAGCGACCACCCGTGTGCACCGTACCCGCCCCTGATGGCCATCCACGGGCTGGTGAACAGGAAGACCAAGGCGGGGCGACCCATCGGCTCAAGCCAGAAGGTCTCGGTGATGGAGGCGTTGAAGCTCTACACCGTCAATTCGGCGTACCAGCAGCTGGACGAGGACAAACTGGGGAGCCTTGAGGAGGGAAAGCTGGCCGACATGGTGGTACTGGGGGAGGATATACTGACCGTGCCGACGGAGACCATCAAGGACATCTCGATTGACATGACCATTATTGACGGTCAGGTGGTCTTCTCCAGAGAGCCCGGACAAGACTCATAAACCAGTCACTGTGCTTTCTGTACGAGAAAAATGGAAGACAGCGTGCTCCTCTACACAGACAACCCCGAGCTCAAGGAATTCGACGCAGTTGTAATAAGGACAGGCCCCAAGTTCGTGGTACTGGACAAGACGGGTTTCTACCCCGAGGGAGGGGGACAGCCCAGCGACACGGGCAAGCTCATCGTTAATGGAGAAGAAGTGCGCGTCATCAAGGTGATGAAAAGGGGTAAACAGGTCTTCCACTACCTGAGCGAGGACATCACCATCGACGAGAAGGTCCATGGGGTGGTTGACTGGAACCTGCGGTTCAAATATATGAGACTACACAGCGGGGAGCACCTGCTAACGGGGCTATTCGAGGCCCTCGGCAGCGGTCCCAAGGTGTTCAGCAGCTTCAGCCAGCTTGACTTCAAGCCCAGCGAGATCGACGAGGAGATGGTGGAGACCGTCAGGAAGATGTTCAACGAGGCAGTCGAGCTTGACGCTCCCGTTGACATCTACTACACCAGCCGCGAGGAACTGGATGTGGGCGACGACAAACGCAAGCAGAGCTTCCTCGCCAAGATACCCAAGAACATCGAGACACTCCGGATGGTGAAGATTGGCCCCTTCACCGAGACGTTCTGCATGGGGACCCACGTAAAGAGCACGGGGGACATCGGCAAGCTCAAGGAACTCAGCATGGAGTCCAAGAAGAAGCGGAAAAAGATCGTCTACTTCGAGTTTGAGGATATCTGACCCCGTAGAAGGTCGTCAAGGGTCTCACGTTCCCTGATTAACCTGCTTTTACCGTCCATGACTATGACCTCAGCGGCCTTCGGCCTTGAGTTGTAGTGGCTGCTCATGGAGAACCAGTACGCACCGGCATTCATTATTGCTAGAAGGGCGCCTTCTTCAACCTTGGAGATCACGCGGTCCCTCGCGAATGTGTCGCCTGACGCGCGCGCACATGGATACTGAAAAACACATACAATGGCAAGATGTGGGTGGACATCGAGGAGAAGCACAAGTCAAGCAAGTGGGTGACCCTTCGGGCATTTTATGTCCTCAAGAATTGGTTTGAATTCTGATCAGATTCTGAATATCATTTATAACCCTAGGTTCAATCAAACATACAAGGTGAAACAAATCAAATGATTTGGACAATAGTGGGAGCCGCCGTGGTAATCGGTGGAGCCCTAGTTCTAATTTATGTAAATTACTACAACAAAATCCAGACCCTGAGCAACCGCATAGAGGAGGCCTGGGCACAGATAGACGTGCAGCTACAGAAGCGGTACGACTTGCTCCCCAACCTGGTCAACACGGTAAAGGGCTACGCGAGCCACGAGAAGGAAATCTTCGAGGGCATCGCCAACGCCAGGGCCGGAATGGTCACTGGAAGCAGGCAGGCAAGGGTTGAGGCGGACAACATGGTCTCCCAGATGATGGGCAGGCTATTTGCAGTAGCCGAGGCATACCCTGACCTGAAGGCACAGGAGAACTTCAAGCTCCTTCAGGAGCAGCTAGAGGGCATGGAGAACAAGATCGCTTACGCGAGGCAGTTCTACAACGACACGGTGCTGGACTTTAACAACGTGGTGACCACCATCCCCGGCGTATGGTTCGCCGGCGGACGAGGAAAGGAGGACTTCCTGGAGATCCCAGACGAGGCCAGGACGGCCCCGAAGGTAGAGTTCTAGTATGGAGAGAAGAAGCTTCCACGACGAGCAGTCCCGGAACAAGAGGGACAGCATCCTGCTGGCAATAGTGGTCAGCGCGGTGCTGTTCGCCCTCATCGTGTCAATCAGCTACCTGTTCGACCCGAGCAGCGTTGCGATAATGGTACCCCTGGGCATCATGTTCACGGGCATCTACACTTGGAGCAGTTACCAGTACGGCGACAAGGTCGTACTGATGTCAACCAATGCACAGCCAGCCGAGGGTAACAAGTACATCTACCTTAACGACACAGTCGAGGGGCTGGCGATAGCCGCCGGGATACCAAAGCCGGACGTCTACGTGATGCCTAGCATGGAGCTCAACGCGTACGCCACAGGCAAGGACCCGGAGAATGCATCCATAGCGGTCACACAAGGGCTCCTTGATACCCTCGACAGGCAGGAGCTTGAGGGAGTCATAGCCCACGAGATCAGCCACATCAGGAACAAGGACGTCCAGTTCATGACCCTGGTGGCGGTACTGGTCGGGATCGCGGGCATACTGAGCCATATGATCCTCCGCAGCTGGAGGTTCGGTGGAAAGAGGAGGAGCGATAAGAACAACGGCAGCATCGACGTGCTGATCCTTGGCATCGGTTTCCTGCTCGCCATATTTGCCCCCATACTCAGCCGTCTAGTCCAGATGGCTGTCAGCAGGAGCAGGGAATACCTCGCGGACGCATCGGCGGCCGAGATGACACGTTACCCAGATGGCCTCGCTGATGCGCTGGAGAAGCTGGGCAAGCACAACAGAGGTGATATGAAGGTAAGCGAGTCGGTGAGCCACATGTTCATCAGCGACCCAAACAAGACCGCGCTGGACGCACTGTACAGCACACACCCCCCGATAGAGGAGAGGGTGAAACGGCTACGCGAGATGTAGCCAAACTACCTTTTTTTCGTTTCAGTTAAATCCCCCAACATCCGTGTATCAGATATGACAGCGTTACAGGGAATCAGAGTACTGGACCTCACCCACGCACACGCAGGGCCCATTTGCACATTATACATGGCCGCGATGGGGGCTGACGTCATCAAAATCGAGCCAAAATGGGGCGAGATGACCAGGATGTTCCCCCCGTTAGTGAAGGGCCAAAGCCCGTACTTTTTGTTCCTCGGCAGGGGAAAGAAGGGAGTCACACTGGACCTCAAGAACCCGGAGGGCAACGACATGTTCAAAGAGCTTGTCAAGGACGCGGATGTGGTAATGGAGAACTTCAGCCCCGGCACCATGGACAGGCTTGGCCTTGGTTATGATGTCCTCAAGGAGATCAACCCAAAGATTATCTACGCCAGCATCAGCGGTTTCGGCCACACGGGCCCATGGGTCAACAGGAAGAGCTTTGACCCCATAGCTCAAGCAGCAAGCGGATACATGTGGGTCACAAAGGACGCACTAGCACCTGACGGCCCGCCACTGCAGTCACCCGAGGCTATTGCGGACACTGTCCCTGGTTTCACCGCGCTCATCGGGATACTGGCTGCAATCGTAAGCAGGAACGAGACTGGCAGGGGCCAGAAAGTTGACGTGGCCCAGATGGACAGCATGATCGGCACCATGCAGAGCTTTAGCTTCTGGAACCTCACCCAGATGTCATGGACGAGGGCGGGCAAATCGGGAAGGGTTGGTGTCTCGGGCCTAAGAGAAACCAGTGACGGTTACGTGATGTTCGCGTTGCCACCGGGAAGGATCACGGACAGCTTCACTGCGCTACTCGGGGTCGAGGAACTGACACCAGAGATAGTGGACGGTTGGGTCAAGGAGAAGACCACAGATGAAGTGGTGAATATCCTCGCGGAGACGGGCGTACCGGTTTCTGCTGTGTTGGACCTGGACGAGGTCCAGGCCAGCCCGCAGGCCGAGGCGCGTGAGATGTTCGTCAAGGTGGACCACCCGACAATGGGCGAGCTGGTCCAACCTGGGTTCCCTATCAAGTTCAGCGAGACCAAAGGGGACATCTCGGCACCGTCCCCGCTATTGGGCGAGCACAACGTCGAGGTCTACACCAGACTCCTTGGCTACTCGGCGGAGAAGGTCGAGGAGCTCAGGAAGAAGGGCGTCATCTAACCATCGAGCAGCGTTGACTCGGTGGTTTTTTCTTCTCATCCCACGAAGTTTAACCCGTGAACCAGATTGAAGATTAAAGCAGTAGAGGGACTAGTCGAGGCCCTGAAAACAGAGGGCATCAGGGGGGTTGCGACCTTCCCCACCACTCCTATCAACAACGCCATCGGGGCAGACCCTGACATCAACATATTCATGGTCAGGGACGAGCGGTACGCCGTCGCGGTAGCAGACGCTTACAGCCGGGTCATGGACGGAAAGGACTTCGGCGTTTGCACCGTCATGGGGGGCGTCAACGCGGCGGGAACACAGATGGCGTACGGTGCCCTCGCTCAGGCGTACGAGGACTCTGTGCCACTCCTCTGCCTGACCGATGGCGTGGAGGCCGTGGAGTACGGCAGGACGCGTTTCAGCATCGACGAGGGCTTCAAGTCCGTAACCAAGTGGTGCGGCTACATCAACAGGGCAGAGAGGGTGCCTGAGTACATGCGCAGGGCATTCACCAAGCTCAAGACGGGCAGGCCATCGCCGGTACTCCTCCAGCTCCCGAAGGACCTGGGCGACTACGAGACAGTGGATTACCCATACGCCAAGGTCAAGGGCTGGAGGAGCATGGGGGACCCCAAGGACGTCCAGAAGGCGGTAAAGGCAGTGAAAAAGGCACGAAACCCCATATTATTCGTTGGGCAGGGCGTCTTCTCGGCCGACGCCGCATCGGAGCTCAGGGAGTTCGCAGAGGCAGCTCAGCTACCGGTGCTCACTACACTGAAGGGAAAGAGCGTCTTCCCCGAGGACCACCCACTGTCGCTGGGAGTCAGGGGCGAGCCGGCGGAGCGGTTCCTCATGAAGGCGGACCTTGTGCTGACGGTGGGCATGGGGCACAACCCCTGCCACTTCATGCACAAGATACCCGACGCGGTCCACAAGAAGATCATACAGGTGACCATCGACGACAGCGACCTCAACACCGAGTACCTTGTTGACCACGCCATCATGGGGGACGCCAAGCTTGTCCTTAGACAGCTCAACGGGGAGCTTGAGAAACAGGGGACATCCAAGCTCAACGAGGCGTTGCACAAGGAAATCGAGGACTCATGGGCCACCATGATGAAGACGTACACACCGCTCATGGAGTCCAATGAAACTCCCATCAACCCGTACAGGGTATACGGCGACCTCATGAAGGTGCTGGATATGGAGAAGAGCCTGGTCACCCACTAGTCGGGGAACACGCGAGACCAGCTGAGCGCGGTCTACAAGTCACAGGTACCCCACGGGTTCCTCGGCTGGGGCAACGTGACCACCCTCGGCTACGGCCTCGGGGGAGCCATGGGGGCAAAACTGGCGTTCCCGGACTGGCAGGTAGTCAGTGTCACGGGAGACGCAGGAGTTGGATACCAGATGGGCAACTGGGAGACAATGGTACGGTACGAGATGGGAATAACAACGGTCCACATCAACAATGATGGGTTCGGTGGCTACGGCCCAGGGTTCTGGGGAAAGGGCCACAGCCCGTACACCTGGGAGCTGACAGGCCACAAGGTCCAGAGCAGTGCCAAGGTAGCTGAGGCCCTCGGAATCCAATCCGAGAGAGTGGACGACCCAGACGAGGTGGCGCCAGCCCTAAGACGGGCTATGAAGGCAAACGCCTCGAACAGGCCGTACCTGCTGGAGTTCATCTGCAGCAAGCACCCCGTTTTCCCCGGATGGATCCGCTGATCCTCCCCCTTCTTTTCTTTCATCTTCTTGACAACGAAACGATTTAACACTCAAGGCATCATCAACTTGGATATGGTGACTCACGTCGACCCAACCAAGCTCACAGAACTACTCAAAGACATGGTTAAGATTGACTCGGTGAACCCCTCCCTGGTACCTGGGGCAGCTGGTGAGGCCGAGATCGCGTCCTACCTCAAGGACTGGATGGAATCAGTGGGCCTGGTGACTGAGTTAGTCGAGGTGGAGCCTGGACGCCCCAACGTCATCGGTACACTCAGTGGCTCTGGCGGCGGAAAATCCCTGATGCTTAACGGACACACCGATGTAGTGGGTGTGGATTACATGACCATTGACCCCTTTGACCCGGTCATCAAGGAGGGCAAGCTCTACGGAAGGGGAAGCTTTGACATGAAGGGCGGTCTCGCGTCGAGCATGGCCGCGGTCAAGGCCATCGTTGACTCGGGGGACCAGTTGAGGGGTGATGTCATCATCGCCGCTGTCTGTGACGAGGAGTTCGCCAGCATCGGGACGGAGCACCTCATGAAGGAGACCGTCGTTGACGCGGCAATAATCAGCGAGCCCACTTTCTTCAACGTCCAGGTCGCCCACAAGGGTTTCGCTTGGATCGACGTGACTACACACGGCGTCGCGGCCCACGGCAGCGATTTCGGCCGGGGGGTTGACGCCATCGCCAAGATGGGACACGTCCTCATCGGAGTCGAGGCGATACAGAACATACTGGGAGAGACAAAGCACTCCCTTGTTGGGCCGGGCAGTATCCACGCCAGCATTATCAGCGGTGGAGTCGAGCTCAGCACGTACCCTGACAGGTGCAAGCTGGAGGCGGAGAGGCGGCTCATCCCCGGCGAGACAAGAGAGGACGTGGAGGCCGAGATGGAGGGACTCCTCCAGAGCCTCAGGGAGGGTGACCCCAAGTTCAAGGCAGATTACGAGATCACGTTCTACAGGGGGTCAATGGAGATCAGCCCAGACGAGGAGATCTGCAAGGTGCTGAAACAGGGGAGCCTTGAGGTCCTCGGGAAGGAGCCACAGTGGGTTGGGGGAAGCGGCTGGATGGACACACAGATAATCCATGGAAAAGGCATCCCAGCAGTTGCGTTTGGCCCAATAGGGTTCGGGGCACACGGGGCAGAGGAGTGGATTGACCTGAACTCGGTCCACAAGGCCGCGGAGGTCCAGGAGTACGTCATCAGAAAGTTCTGCGCCTAATGAATTTAGAACTCCCCCGTTGTCAGAGGGGAAGCCGAGGGCTCAATTCCCTCTCAGTCCACTTTTCAACATAGATTAGATAAATAACATATACAAACACGCGCGCGGTCGCAAATATTATATCATTTATAATATTCTGGGTTCTATCTATGACCAACTCCGTAAATATTTATCACAAACGTGTCCGAATCGGAGACCCACACACGAACAGCGACACCTCAACAAGGGTCAGTATGTTGTTCAGCATCTATGACGCACTAGTCCAACGGGATGGCATTGGGACTTTCAGACCCGGGCTAGCTGAGAGCTGGAGTGTATCATCCGACGCTAAGACATGGAAATTCAAACTCAGGAAAAGTGTCTCGTTCCACAATGGAGAAAAACTGGTTGCCGATGACGTTGTTGCCAACTTTAACAGGTTCAGGGATCCCTCCATGAAAGGTGAGGCAGGAACCAAGGGGGTCTACCCGAGCTACTTCGAGAAAACCGTGGCTAGTGCCCTTGATGACCAAACAGTAAAGATGGAATTGGAGACTCCAATGTCCGACCTACTTGATTTACTCATAGAAATGCCCATCGCTCCAAGGAATCACTTTGACACAATCGAGGAGGACTTGACAGGCACAGGACCATATGTCCTTGAAGAAAGCTCCGATAAACATCTCGTCACGGTAGCCAACAAGGATTACTGGGGTGGAGAAGCCCAATACAAGACGGTGAATTGGATCAAAGAGACGAATGCTATGAAGAGGCTTGAGGCTTTGAATCGTGGCGAGGCCGATTTCATTCCATCACTGGACGTTTCATTACATGACCAAGTCAATCCAAGGGTCACTATTGTTGAGAAGGAGAGCAACGTCTGCATGATCTACTTCTTCAACGCCCAGAAGGGACCCTGTATGGATAAACGAGTAAGGCAGGCACTAAACTATGGTATCGATAAGAAGCGACTCATCGATGAAGTGTTGAACGGGGCCGCTTATCCTCTAGAAAGCGTATTCTCCCCACTGAGCCTTGGCTACGTTCCCGATGTTCCAGGATATCCATACAATCAAGAGAAGGCAAAAAAGCTTCTCGCGGAAGCAGGATATGGTGATGGTCTCCAGATCTCTCTTAACAAGCCATTCGGAGACGGATGGGGTACCAAGGTACTCTCAGAGAACCTTCACGACCAGTATGAGCTAATTGGAGTAGACCTTAAGATCAACTCCTATCCCAATGACAATCCCGGAGAGTACAGCGATTTCGTCAAGGCAAAGGAGATCGATGATATGGCTTGGTTCGACTCAAGTCCTCTCAGCACATATCGTGTCTGCAGGGAGAAACTCCACTCCGGGTACAAGGGTGCATGGTGGGAAGGATACTCGAACGCTACAGTTGACAGCCTAATTGATCAATCCGAGAGAACCCTTGATTTGGCAAAGAAAGAGGAGCTATTCAAGGGAGTCTACAGGGAGGCATGGGATGACCCACCGTGGTTATACCTCTATAGACCTAGGATGTTCTGGGGTGTCAGTGAAAAGCTGAAGAAATGGAAGCCTGCCAACGATGGGCTGACATTTCCCTTTTATTTTTCCAAGTGAGGGCGTCTTTCCATTTATTTCTACAGTTTTATCCAGCGCGCGCGATTTCAGTGATATCACCACTGGTGCGTGCGCGTCGTGCTAAGGTTCTAAGGAAATCTCCTAAGTCAGTTTGAGTGTAACAGTTCTTTCTTTTTCTCGTAATATTGACTTATTGAGGCCGGCCTCCGAAGACCTTCTGAACCACAGATAGTAACACATCTCGCGCAGGACCACTCAGGGTACAAGTTAGCTAATTGCCCACGATCATCACAGCAGCTCCCATAATCAAACTGGATCTTATCCTCGTAGAACCTGTGCTCCTGCTCCTTCACCTCCTGACTATAATCGCCACTGGGCAAAGGCGTCGAGTTCGCTTGAGCCCCAGACGGGCATATCGTTACGCATTTTCCACATCCCGAATCGCTCAAAGGAACATAACTACAGAACCGATACTCATTGAGCCCCGGGTCAGTGAAATCGTACAACTTGAACAAAAATTGCCGCCATTCTTCCGATGGGTAGATCACACCGTCCTCCCCGTTCATCTTGAGCTCAGTTTTATCGAAGATGACGATTGACCTGATAGGCCCCATGTACCTCGATATCGCGCCGTCCTCAACCTCATCCCTGAAGACAATTCTTGAGACCCCAAACTGCCCAAGCCCCAGCAACGCGGCTAAACTTTTCTGTGGATAATTTCCTCCCTTTGATGGTCCATGTGAGACCCCCTGCTGGGTAAGAGGAACGGCCTTCTTGGAGATGGCCTCGACCGTCTTGTCATCCATGGCGACAACCGCGTTATCCCCGTCAACAAGCTCTATCGCAGTCCTGACAATGGCCTTGTTGATCATCATGTTGACGTCGTTGTACATCCTGGCGAATCTGTGGGAGGAGGTTTTTGGGTTTTCCTTGATTGCTTGAATGTATTGCTGAACCAGTTTCTCAGAGAACGGGAGCATCACCGAGACAATGGTTGCTCTCTTGTAGTTCTCCTTGGCGAACTCGAAACTGCGTGGTATCTGGAAAACGGTTTGCCTACCTGATTCATCTACACGCTCCTTTCGTATATTGGCGTAATAGGCCCAAATCTGCTCAAGGCCTACAGGGTGAAGGCCAATAACGGCTGGATTCCTTAAACTTTTCCACAGATCATAGTCCAAGGGGACATTTCCGACCGCGATTTTTATCCGGGGTTTCCCCTGGTCATCTGTACTATAAGTGGTCCTGGTTGCGTCCCATTGAAACTCCGGTTCCTCATGGAGTTCTAGGATCTTTTTCTGGATAATATCTGACAGGTGATTAACGGATAATGAGTTCATATGAACAGCTCTCAAAGAACCTTCTGTTGATATCAGATAAATTCTTCGCGCGTTAGAAGGATGTTTCGAACCCAACCGCGCGCGTGCCAGATATAGTAGTTCATTATTATTCTTTATGGACTATGTATAGGAGAGAACAAGATGAGCAGCAACAAGATGACCCCCGAGGACAAAGAGAGCCTATTCAAGAAAGCTTATACAACAATGTTTTGCAGTCATAACAAGGATGGCACCATTCATGCTGCACCTATATGGTTCAATTACAAGGATGGAGTGTTCTACTTCGTCTCAATTAAGAAATCCAAACGAGTTGCCAACCTCAAACGCAACAATATAGTATCCCTAGCATTTCTAGAGCAAGGAACCAAGACAGGCGAGAAGGGAGATACCCCATCCAAATGTGCACTGGTCTACGGTAAGGCTGAGATGGGGTTTGAACCAGAGGAAGGATATGTAGCTTTCTCCAAGTGGGTTTTCAACAAATACTACTCCGACATGGATCAAACTTTTGACTTTGATCACAGCAACTTTGTCACGGTGAAGGTAGTACCGGACAAAATAGTCCACTTTTATCCATAATCAAGTAGGGCTCAAACCCTCTGCTGTTTTATCCTAGTGGTGGAGTTCGAATCTTGCCCCCGTATTAAAATATGCAGTTTCAATAATATTGAATACTTTTGGAATAATATTTTAGGTGCATTCCATCAGCTGTGCGCTTGTTTGGAGCAAAACGAGGGAGTGAAACTATCCCAGTCCACTTTGCTATTTAAATAACATAAAAACATTCAACCAGAATGACCATGCCAGACGCTAGATAATATGTCGTGCTGTCTCAATTTTGTCACCGTAAACAGACTTTGAATACTGAGTTATTGTAGACAGATGCTCTTCAACCGTCTCATAAGCTATTCCAACTGGACACCATGCAAAATAGAGAGGATTCACAGTCTCTTTATTGATAGATGTTCTCGCAGCCGGGCCGAAGAGAACGCTGGCTAACACACCTTCATCATCTCGGAGGATTACATCGTTTGTGACAAGAACTTGCTTTTTCCCGTTGAGTTTGACGTATTCAACTCCATTATCAGCGAGATCATATACAAGACCGCCCTGGATCGCATCTCTATCATGTCCCGAAGTTAGTATCCTGTTTTCCAATTCAGCCATGAACATACAATCAACGTGGGTTGAAACCTGTGGGAATGATCTCCCCTTCTTGATGCTTTTTATCTGAAACTCTATAGGATACGTTTTTCCCCACCTATCGAAATATCCTGCATAACTCTGAACTATGGGGTCTTCTTCTGGGTCAGGGAAGGTTTCCCTGATTTTCTTCTCTATGAGGCGTTTGGCTTGCTCTATGTTTGGATGTGTATTCATGTTCTGCTGGTTGGATATAGTTTGACTGCCGAAGATGGCTGTTGGGTAGAGTTTTATTACTTCGGACCTGACGCTGAATTCCATACATATCGTACTTGGGACAAGATGTACTAAAAGGAATGGATAACAGATATATCGCGCGCTTTTTTGTAGCAAAACAAGGGTGTGAACGGAGGTGTGAAAATATTTCAGTCTACCAATTTTCTTTGTTCGAAGACGGTGTATAAACATCCTTTCGGAGTGGTCCCTTCCCGTTGGAGCTGTCAATTACCCATCCTCTAAAGGAAACTTCGCATTTCAGTTTGGCTCCCTCTGTTTCTACGCTAACAAATTCCAGTATATTTAGATAATTACACGAGGAAAGGCAACTTGATCAGAGTTCGCTTATCCACGCGAACCTTTTCTCGGTGTTAAGGAACGCGACAGAGCTTCTCCCAGTCAAGTAGCCGCAGACCTCGCCTGGGTTGACGACCAATATACCGTTCTCCTCTCGAACGGACGCCCTGTGAGAGTGGCCTCTGACCACGACATCATACTCGCCGCTCATAGCCCTGTCCATCTCGGATTTAATGTGACCGTGGGTGAGTGCTATCTTCAGCCCGCCTTCCTCGACCTCAGCGAAGTAGCCCCGGAGGTCTGCTCCAACACCGGAATAGACATTCTTCAGCTCCTCGGTCTCGGCGCAGTTGTTGCCGAACACCCCGATCATGGGCACGTCCAGTTCTGCGTATGGCTTCGCGGTGAACAGGGAGATATAGTCCCCCGCGTGGAGGACCAGTTTTACCCGCTCCTCCTTGAGCCGCTCGATAGCCCTCTCGATCAACGGTAGGCGGTCGTGGGTGTCCGATATCAGTCCTACTATCATTGTCCTTTCAGCTCCATGAATCTCGTGTACGCCGTGTCCCAGTCAGCCCCGGACTGGGGCCTGTAGAACTGCTGGAGGAGCCTCTCGGCCAGGACTCCCCTTGCCTCCCAGACATCATCAAGCATTCCAATTCCCTTGAGCTGCATGATGGCGTTCCCTATCGCTGTTGCCTCGATGGGCCCCGCGATCACGGTCCTGTCCGTGGCGTCGGCGGTGAGCTGGTTCATCACCTTGTTCTGAGATCCTCCGCCGATGATGTGAATATGCTCGTAGGTCTTTCCCGTGATTGATTCAAGCTCACTCAGGGTGTGTCTGTACAGGACGGCGAGGCTGTCATAGACGCACCTGATGTGCTCGCCCATGGACATTGGCTCGCTCTGGCCCGTGTCCCTGCAGTACTTGACTATCCTGGGCGTCATCTCCCCGGGTGCCATGAATAAGGGGTCCCAGGGATCGATGAAGCACCTGAAGGGCTCCTCGTTGACCGCCATCTCCTGGAGGTCCTCGTTTGTGACCGCCTCACCCTTGCCCACCCACTCCCTGAGCAGCTCCTGCTGGAACCAGAACCCCGGCAGGTTCCTGAGGAGGCGGGTCGTTCCCTCGACTCCCCCCTCGTTTGTGAAGTTCAGGTCATAAACAGCGTCGTTGATGACCGGTGAAGGCACCTCAGTCCCCAGCAGGCTCCATGTGCCGCTACTGATGTAGCAGAACTTTGTCGCCTTCGTGGGCACGGCTGCAACCGCGCTTCCCGTGTCGTGGCATGCTGGTGCAGTGATGCTGACGCTGTTCATCGCCCCCAGGATGGTGCCTGGTTTCACGATTGGCGGAAATAGGTCAACGGGAAGCCCAACGGCCTCGATTATCTCCTCGTCCCACGTCCCCTTGACGGGGTTGAACAACTGGGTCGTTGTGGCGTGGGTCAGCTCGCACCTCTTCTCCCCCGTTAGCCAGAAGTTGAACAGATCTGGGAAACCAAGGTAACCGCCCGCCTTGTTCAAGGTCCGTTTCCTCCTCTTCACGAGGCTGGCCAGCTGGTACAGGGTGTTCAGTGGCAGGAACTGGACGCCAGTCCTGTCGAATATCTCCCGCCTGCCCATCCGATCGAAGACCCACTCCATCATACCCTCGGTGCGCTGGTCCCTGTAGTGGAACGGGTCCTCCATGAGGTTGCCCTGGGGGTCAAGGAGGCCGAAATCAACTCCCCAGGAGTCGATGCCGATACTCTGGGCCCCCTCGCTTGCCCACTCCACTCCCTTGATTGTCTCCCGCCACAACTGCTGGATGTCCCATGAAAGTTTCCCGCCCCTCTGGACGGGTGTGTTTGGGAACCTATGAACCTCGTGGATGCTGAAGGCGTCACCGATGTACTCGACCTTCATGACCCTCCCGTTGCTTGCGCCCAGGTCAACGGCTATGACGTGCATCTCTTAACCCACCTTGACGTCGCCGCAGATGTGCACGGCCAGCCCCAGCTCGTTGAACATGGCTGCCTTTCCAGCCAACGCCTTGTCTGCGGCCCCTGCAGATGGTGCATAGACCACCTGGATGTGGTTCGCCTTGTGCTGGGCCATAAACTGGTCACGGGACACGCCGTGTAGCACCGCGCTCATGATGGGCCAAGCCGGTGTGGTCGCGTCCCACCGCCTCTGAGTTTCCTCGTCGGGTAATGAGACAACTGATCCCCTGCCGATATCAACGTGCAGGCCATCGGTTTTCACGTAGACCCTGCTCCACACTATCTCACCGGGCTTGCTGTCTCCCTTCAGGCTACCCCCGCCCAGTGGGAAGTACATGGGCGGCTGCCTTTCGCTGCTTGCACCCTCGTACCCACCCTTGAAGTGGGACGGTGGTGCACTTCCGCTGATGAGGAACACCCAGACGTATTGATTGTCATACCAGTCCCCCCACCTGACGTCGTGGAGGGTTGTATCGGGGTTGTAGCCCATGGCGGTCCACACCCTGTTTGTTATTAGCGCGTCAAGCCCAGCCCCCTCGTCAACCTCGTTGAAGTGGGGAACCGGCTTGCCCTCGAATAATACCGCACCGGTCACCTCGTGGTGGACCGGCGGCCTGTCAGTGCAGTTGAGCAACCCCTCGACCAGGTCGCTGGCCGGGGCCATGTTCTTGAGACCCTGCTGGTATTGAATGCCGATCATCGAACACCCGAACTCGTCGGCGATCCTGACAGCCGCTATGTACATCTTACACTGCTCGTGGATCTGGCGGTCCGTCAACTCGGTGGCCTCATCGATCCCCGTCACGAAGGTCATTCCCTTGAGGTCAAGCCAGTCCCTGACGTTCCTGGCCTCGTCGTCGCTCACGGTCCGCATCTTGGCGACAAGTGCGCTCTGGCTTAGCCGCTCCTTGTAGACGCCCAAGGGGTTCAGCAGCTCGTCCTCGATGATGCCGTTGTACATTCCCATACAGCCCTCGTCAAAGATGCCCATGATGGCCTTCTCGTCCCTGAGCTGGGCCGCCAGTGCCTTGCCCAGCTCCACCTCGTCCTCGGGGAGCTTTGAGGGGTCAAGGGGCCTGACGTGGCTGGTGTCATGGGTTATCTTGCCGTCCTTGAGCCACTCCCTGATTGATTTCAGGAAGAACTTGTCGTCAAAGTTCAGGCTCCAGATGGTGCTATACTCGACGCCCATCTTCGTGAGGCTAGCGTTGAGGTTCAGCATACCGACTAGCCCTGGCCACTGGCCACTCCAGTTGGCCAGGGTCAGAATCGGCCCTTTATGGTCCCGTAGACCCGCCAATACGTGGTGGCTGTACTGCCACACCGCCTCGGCTACGATGACCTTTGCGTCCTTGGGGATGTTCCTGAAAACCTCCATGCCCATGTGCTGGTTCCAGATGAACCCGTGCTCCAGTTCCTCGTCGTAGGGGTGTCCGCGCAGGACGTGGTAGCCCTCTTTCTCGAAGACCGGTCTCAGTTTCTTCTCCATCTCGGCCTGGGCTGGCCAGCACTCCTGGTTTGCTGATAACCTGAGGTCGCCGCTTGTGACGAGGATAATCTCGTTGTCGCCAATGGGCTCGGGCTCCGTGATAACTGGTAATTGATAAGGAGTCATACATGGGAATGGGGAAGTTGGGGCTTAAAACTTAGTCCCGGCGACCGGCCCTGTACAGGATGTCCTCGACCTTTAGTATTTCAAGAGTAGTTGTAAGCCCTGGTGCGATGAGGGTTGACCCCGAGACCACCTGTATCACGTCGTTCCTGTAAAAGTATTCGCGCCTCAGCCCCTCGTTGACGGCCCTGATGATGAGCTCGTCCCTGTCATCGGTCCATGGCACAGCTATGGGCTTGACGCCCCAGTACATGTTCATCCTCCTGCTGATCCTCGGGTCTTTAGCAACCGTCAGTATCGTTGCCCTCGGCCTATGCTTGCTCACCATCAAGGCACTCCTACCGCTCCTGGTCACTACCAAGATGGCAGCCGGACCCACGGCCTCAACCGCACGGGTGGTGAGGTCTCCGATAATGTCCGTAAGAGGCAGTCCCTTCATTTCCTGGTGCTCCTTCTTGTGGATCTGCTCCTGAACCACGGCACCGATGTTGTTCATTGTCCTGACTGTCTCTACCGGGTACTTGCCCACGGCAGTCTCACCGCTGAGCATCACGGCGTCCGCCCCGTCAAGCAGGGCGTTAGCCACGTCGCTGGCCTCTGCTCTGGTTGGCCTTGGATTCTCAATCATGGACTCCAGCATCTGGGTAGCGACGATAACGGGCTTTCCCATGTTGTTACATGCCTCTATAATCTTCTTCTGGAGCAACGGCACATCCCATGGCGGTATCTCGATGCCCAGATCGCCCCTGGCCACCATGATACCATCGCTAGCATCTATGATTTCACTGATATTGTTCACGGCATCACCGTGCTCAATCTTACTGATCAATGGCTGTGTGCCACCTCCTCTCCATATTGCCGAGCTTACGGCTTCTACGTCGTCCTTTGACCTGACGAAGCTTGCTGCGAACCAGTCACACTCCATCTCCACACCGAACTTGATGCCCTCGATGTCCTTTTTCGTGGGAGGGCTGAGAGTTAGTTTGGCCCCCGGCGCGTTCACGCCCTTCCTACTGGATGTGAGCCCCCCGGAAACGACCTGGGCTTTGAATCCTTTCTTGTCGGAATCAATACCGGTGATCTCAAAGTCAATGATCCCGTCGTTGATGAAAAGGTGCCCCCCCTTACGTACCTCGCTAGGGAGCTTAGAGTAGTTCACGGGGAACTTCTCAGCGTTTCCTATGACGTCATCGGTGGTGAAATGAACCTCTTGCCCCTCCACGAGAACCACTGGTGCCTCCAACTGCCCCAACCTGATCTTTGGGCCAGATAGGTCAACGAGTATACCACATTCTCCGTGGTCGTTGATGTGCTCGATAACAGCCCTGTGTTCATCCTGTGAGCCGTGGCTCATGTTGATGCGGGCTACATCCATGCCTGCCTCGATCATGGCATCCAGTGTCTTAGGGTTGCTTGAAGCAGGGCCGATGGTGCACACAATCTTGCTGCGTATGAAGGGAAGGGGCATTGTAATAGGAAGAAACGTTGGGTATGTTAAAAGAGGCGCGGGGGCAACTCTTGTTCCTCGTGAGACGGATAAAATCGAGGACATAATCAGGTTATTCGCATAGAATGACACCTCAAAACTGGTCATAAACACAGCTTGGATATGGATAATCAGGGACGATGGTAGATTCGTTTATTTATTTAGACATTGTGTCTTATTCCCATAGAATTTCATGGAAGGTTCGCATTGGAATACGACAAAATACTAACTGACATCCTAGGAAGGAAAGATTTCCTGGTAGTCGGCAAGAACGTGATACGCACAGACGCCCTAGATAAGGCACTGGGCAGGGCAAAGTACACGGCCGACTATGTTCCCAAAGGCACAACCATCCTCAAGGTCTACCGCAGCACGGTGGCCCATGCCAACATCAAGTCCATCGACACCAGCGAGGCATTGAAGGTGCCCGGAGTCGAGGCCATCTATACCGGGACCGATGTCACTGGGAACAACCAGATCGGGTACGCGTTACCGGATCAGCCGTTCCTCAACGACAAAAAGGTCCACTACGTTGGAGACCCCATCGCCCTCATCTGCGCAAAAGATGAGTACGCCGCTATGGAGGCCATGGATAAGATTCACGTGGACTACGAGGAGCTACCGGCCCACCTAGATATCGATGCGGCCCTAGTGGAGGGAGCGGAGGACATCCATGACGGCGGAAACATAGCCCTCGTCACAACGATCAGGAAGGGGGACATCGCGGGTGTGTTCGAGTCCGCAGACGCGGTCGTCGAGGACACCTACTGGAGCCCATACCAAGACCATACGTACATAGAGACGGAGGCGGCTTACGCGATCCCCGGTGAATCAAAGGTAACCGTGATCGCAAACGGCCAGAGCCCGTTCCTGTGCAGGGAAAAAGTCGCTCACGTACTCGGATGGGACCTGAACCAAGTTCAAATCATACAGGCATTGACGGGGGGAGCATTTGGTGGAAAGGATGACCAGGGGCCCCTCCTGTGTGCGTACGCTGCGTTCGCATCATTAAAGCTGGGCAGGCCGGTTGTCCACATTTGGAACAGGGAGGAGAGCCTAGCATACAGCAACAAACGGTTCCCTGCGAGGATTCACTACAAGAGCGCATGCACCAAGGACGGCAAGGTGACGGGAATCGAGGTTAAGATCACATTAGAGTGTGGCGCATACGCCAACAGGAGCCCCTTCTGGCTCTGGAGGCAGACGGCACACGCGGGCGGTCCATACGATATCGAGAACTGCTTCATTGACGGGCAGGCAGTCTACACAAACAAGGTTTACGGTGGAAGTTACCGAGGATTCGGTGACCTGGCTCTCCACTTTGCTCTAGAGCAGCAGATGGACAAGCTGGCAATCGCCATAGGCATGGACCCCGTAGAGTTCAGACTCAAGAACGTCTTAGTTGAAGGCGGTAGGACAACATGCGACCAGGTTCTTGACCACAGCGTCGGGATCAAGGAATGCCTGGAAGCGGTTAGAGATGCATCAGACTGGGCCAATCACCGTGAGCCGGTCTGTGACGGCACGAAGGTAAGGGGCTACGGCGTCGGGCTTGCCTACCACGGCATAAGCACGAGCCGCAGCAGCCCTGACTGGAGCGCGGCGAGTCTCATGATGAACCAGGACGGGAGCTGCAACTACCGTACGGGTATCGTTGAGATCGGCCAGGGAAGCCCATTCGGCCACATTAAGATAGTCAGCGAGATCATAGGCGTGCCTCCGGAGAAGATCAGGATAGACCTGCCGGACACGGATAGCACAATGAACGCGAAGCCCACCCACGGGAGCCGAGGGCTCATGCTGGGAGGCACCGCGGCTGCCAAGGCGGCACTGATGCTCAGGGAGAGCATGGTGAACTGCGCCGCCGAGCTGTTCGAGACTGACGCCGACAGGATTGACCTGCGGGACAACAAGGCGTTCGACAGGAAGAACAAGGATAACGTCATCGACATCAAGGAGCTGGCTGAGGAGATGTACCTCAGGGACTACAACCCGGGCGCACACGGCTACTTCAAGGCACCCAAGCGTTTCTTCGACCCGGTGACCGGTCTGGGGGTCAACTACAGCGTCTACACCTTCGCCGCAACAGTGGCAGAGGTTGAGGTAGACACCGAGACAGGCGAGACATCAGTCATCAAGATTTGGCCCGCCATGGACTGTGGTAAGGCAATCGACCCGATGATTATCGAGGGACAGATAGAGGGGGCAATCAGCCAGGGCATGGGGTTCGCGTTGATGGAGAACATGGAGATTGATGACAAAGGCAAGGTCATCAACCCCAACTTCACCGACTATGTGATACCTTCGAGCCTTGACACGCCAGAGATCGAGCCATGTATCATCATCGAGAAACCCTACAAGCACTCCGCGTTCGGAGCAAAGGGAGTAGGGGAGCCAGCCATCATCAGCGTAGTACCCACAATCACCAACGCCATCTACCACGCAACGGGCCAAAGGTTTAGCACCGTGCCCATCAGGCCGTGGCAGATGCACAAGGCGTTGAAGGAGGCGAGGAAATGAGGCCCATTCCAAAGTTCCAGTACCACTCACCGGAGAGCGTGAGCGAGGCCCTGTCACTGCTGGTTGAGCTTGAGAACGCGTCGCCGGTCATCGGTGGCTCCGACCTCATGATAGCCATGAGGAACGGGGTGATCGCCCCGAGCCACGTGGTGGACCTCAACGAGATCAACGAGTTAAACTACATCAAGGAAGAGGCAGGGGTCATCAAGATAGGAGCGACAGCCACGCACACACAGGTAGCCAGCAACCTCATTGTGGCCCAGGTTCATTCGCTGGTGGACTCCGTCAGCAGGATTGGAAGCCCACAGATCAGGAACAGGGGAACCATAACCGGCAACATATGCAACGCATCCCCAGCCGCTGACTCGGCACCGCCACTGCTGGTGCACGGTGCAGAGGTGGAGATCAAGAGCTTGGATGGTTCAAGGGTCATCCCGATAGCTGACCTCTTCACGGGGCCCAAGATGAACTGCCTGGAGACAGGCGAGCTTCTGACTGAGATACGGATACCCGTACCCCCGGCTGGAGCCGCGTCTAGCTACAAGCGCATCGGCAGGCGCAAGGCGTTCACCCTGTCAGTTGTGAGCTCTGCTGCATACATCCAGATGGACGACGAGACATGCACCGACGCAAAGGTGGCGTTTGGAAGCGTCGCTATCACACCCATCAGAGTCCCGGAGGCGGAGAACCTGCTCAAGGGAAGCAAGCTGGACAAGGAGACCATCAAGGCGGCGTCTAAGGCCGTCTACGAGGCGGTCAAGCCGATCACGGATGTCCGCGGGACGGCAGAGTACAGGAAGGACATGTGCCCAGTGCTGATGAGGCGGGCGATAGACCAGTGCTTGGAGAGGCTGAGGTGAAGACAATGGAAGTGAACTTTACGCTAAACGGAGAAAAGGCGACTGTCGATGTCCCTCCATACACCACGCTAACGGATATGCTGCGAGACGAGATGAACATCCAGTCGGTGAAGAAGGGATGCGAGCACGGCGAGTGCGGCGCATGCACACTGCTGGTGAACGGCCTGCCCGTGGCAAGCTGCATCATACTGGCCCCTCAGGTTGAGGGAAAGCACATCACGACACTTGAGGGACTAGAGCACAAGGCCATGATGATCGACCTGCGACAGGCGTACATCGAGAACGGCGCAATCCAGTGCGGTTTCTGCACCCCTGGGATGCTCATAAGCAGCTACGCCCTCCTCAGGGATAACCAGAACCCATCACCAGACGAGGTGAAGCTGGCCATCGAGGGCAACATATGCAGGTGCACGGGTTTCACGAAGATAATAGAGGCCGTGCTTGACGCGGCAGAGAGGATAGCCGTTGAGTGAGCAGGAAATAGTCAAGCGTCTATACGCGGCACTCGACAAAGGTGAGTCAGCGGTTCTCTGCAGCCTCATCTTCAAGGCAGGATCAGGGCCAAGAGACCCCGGGGCAAAGATGCTAGTGACGGCTGACGGCAAGGCCACAGGCACCATCGGCGGAGGCGGCATGGAGAGGCTCCTGATAGGGAAAGCCATGGGGGTGATGGAGCGGGGTAAACCCGAGACATACCACTTCGCCATGGGGGTACCCGCCCGAGAGGGAATGATACCCGTGAACAGTAAATGCGGAGGAGAGGTGAAGATCTACATGGACCCGATAAGACCAGACCCGAGACTAGTCATCATGGGAAGCGGCTGGATAGCCCAGGCCGTGGCCCGGTACGCAACCGAGTGCAACTTTGAGATAATTGTCGTGGACGATGCAGAATCAGCAAGGGCTGACTGGTTCCCCGAGGGAGCCACCATTATCAACGACAAGTACCCAGAGAGCCTTGAGCAAGTGGACATCAGGAAAAGCGATTATGTCGCCATGCTCCACGGCGAGACAACCTTCGAGTTAGCGGGTCTCAGGCACTCAGTTAAGGCACAGCCTGCCTACATCGGGCTCCTCGGAAGCGGTAACAAGCTGAAGGAGCACGTCAAGCATCTGAAATCAGAGGGATTTGACGCAGATGTGGTTGAGACAATCAAGGGACCCATAGGCCATGATATCTCCGCGGAGACCCCTGAAGAGATCGGGGTCAGCATAGTGGCCGAGCTCATCCAGAAAAAACGGGGCTAAACGTGAAGCCCTACCGCCGTAACTGGATGATAGGCTTTTTTCTCATCCTAACAGGTATTGCGGCTTACCTTTTTTCGATTAAATATTCACTGTTCCTCGTTGGTGCTGGTGTAATTGTCGCTGGTTGGTCTGGCAGGGTCTGGGTGTACGAGGAGAAACAGAAAACCCCACCTGAAAAACGTTAAACCCTCACCCGAACACATCAGTCTGATTATTTTGAACCCGTACGACAAGCTCGGAGTCAGGAGGGTCATCAACGCGTGCAGCACGGCGACCCATCTTGGAGGCAGTATAGTTGACCCGAGGGTTATGGACGCTATGAAGGACGCTGCGGGCCAGTACGTAATAATGATGGAGCTCCAAGACCAGGTCAGTAAGGAAATCGCTAATCTGATCGGTTCCGAGGCCGCAATGGTGACAGCGGGTGCTACTTCATCACTCCAGCTAGGAGCTGCAGCTTGTCTCCTAGGAGGGAGTGGACTAGAAGAGTTCACTGTCAAACCTTACGAGAGACTGCAGCCCATAGACGGTCCGTGGAAGAAGCTAATTCAACAGATTCCCGACATCGAAGGTGAGGTTATCATACAGAGGACACACCGGAACCCATACGAGTTCGCGTATACAAGCATCGGTTGCACTATCAGATATGCAGGAAACACAGAAGGTTGCACAGTAGAGGAGCTAGAGGAATCCATCAACGAGTACACTTGTCTGATTGCGTTCAGTGCCCATCGGGAGGTCTCCGGAGTTTCACTTGAAGAAACGGTCAAGCTAGGCAAAAAACATGACATCCCCGTCTTGGTTGACGCCGCTGGGAGCGTATTACCTCGTTCAAACATGAAAAAGTATGCAGATTCGGGAGCAGCCCTCGTCGCGGTGAGCGGAGGAAAACAGATCAAAGGGCCAAATGACACAGGCATCCTCTACGGGCAAAAGGAACTGATCGAGATGGCTAAACTACAGGCTTCCCCATTCAATGGATTGGGCAGGGGTATGAAAGTAGACAGAACCCAGATGGTTGGACTACTAGTAGCACTCAAATTATTTCTAGATGTGCTCCCCGAGGAGGAGAAAGCCGAGTTTGAGTCATGGAGGGAGAAAGCTCAATGGGTTGTGGACGAGTTGAGGGACAGTAAAGGAGTCTCAAAGACTGAGGTGGCTGTCCCTGAACCGTGGAACGTCAGGACCATGGTTACCTTCGATGATTCAATATCAGCCCGTGACATTGCCATTAAGCTCAGAGAACTTGACCCTAGTATCTGGGTGGAGACCAGCATGACTGAAAAGGAAGACAACCGCATCGGGATCGCCTTCGACTGTCTCAACGAATATGAGGAAGAGGAAATTGTTGAGGCGCTGAAAAAGATTCTTAGCTAGCCCAGAGCTTCCTGATCTTCTTAAGGTCTTCAGGAGTATCTAGGTCAATGGTTGCCCAAATACCAGATTCCACGTAAACGTGTCTTGATTCGTGACGATTAACCACATCCTTCATCGTCACATCATCTCCTAGAGCAAGGAACTCATCCAGAATCTCTCTTTTGAAAAGAACGGGATGCCCCCGCTTGGACTTGTGAATCGGACTTACGATGAGTGCGTCCGTTGTTTCTTCCATTTTCGAGGACATCTCTGACAAAAGGTCTGGCTTGAACCCGAAGGTATCGCTCAGAACCATAAAGACCGCTTCAACATCCTCGGGAAGAGATCTTAATCCTACCTGGAAACTGGTTGTCATCCCCCTCTCGTAGTCTGGATTGTGGACGGTCCTGGCTCCCTGACCCTCCGCTAGCCCCCTGATGTCCTCTGGTCGATGACCTAGGACAACTATGGTGGGTATTGGGCTGAGTTTTGACAATATATGGTCGAGGACCCGCTTGCCCCCAACCTCTAGTAGAAGTTTGTTGGTGCCCATGCGGCTGGACTTGCCAGCAGCCAGGACCACCGCTGCGGTTCTCATTTCATCTGTTCTGCTGCAGCCTGCACCGCTTTCACGATGTTGACGTACCCGGTACACCTGCACAGGTTCCCGTTCAGGTACTCGCGGATCTCCCTCTCAGATGGGCTAGGAGTTTCCTCAAGCAGAGCCTTTGTCGACATGATGAAGCCAGGGGTACAGAAACCGCACTGGACAGCTCCCTCGTCTAGGTAGGACTGTTGGATAGGATGTAGTTCGGTCCCGTCGCTGAGTCCCTCGATTGTGTCGACCTCGTGGCCATCTGCATCAACCGCCAGGACCATGCAGGCGAGGACCGCCAGGCCGTCCATGTGAACGGTGCATGCGCCGCACTCGCCGATTCCGCAGCCGTACTTGGTCCCCGTTAGGTCCATGTCGTCCCTGACAAGGTTAAGGAGCAAAGTGTTCGGTGCTACGTCGAAATCTTTCGGCTTGCCGTTTATCTTGATGTTTAGTTTCATTTTTTGTGCCTCCTAACTCTCTCTCAGCTTGCTCAACGTCTCAACGATGAAGCCCTTTGCGACCCTCCTCTTGTACGGGCCGTTGCTGCGTCCTTTCTCCCTGGGCTTTATGCTCTTGGAGGCAAGCTCAGCGGTCTCATTTATGACCTCGTCGGTCAGCTTTTTGCCCTTGAGGAACTCCTCAACGTCTTTCGTCCTCATGGGGGTAGGTGCAACTGTGCCCCACGCTAGCTTGACATCATCAACCACGCCGTTTTTCATTGTGGCGACTGCGCCTAAGCTGATGGTGGCAAGGTCCATGCTGGCACGAGCCACCCTGTTGAACGTTGACTTCGAGTTGGGGGCCATTTTTGGCACCGTGATAGATGTGAGGATCTCGCCAGGAGCTAGAACCGTCCTGCCTGGGCCTAGGAAAAAGTCCACAAGTGGTACTTTTCGTTCCCCATCAGGACCTGAGATGTGTGCCACTCCTTCAGCGGACAGCAAGCCAACAGCGGTGTCAGCGCATGGTGAGGCGTTGCATATGTTCCCACCCACAGTAGCCCGGTTCCGTATCTGGACTGACCCGAGTACTTTGGCAGACTGGTATAGGATTGGGTACTTTTCCTTGATAAGTGGGGAAGTTTCAATCTCACGGATCGTTGTCAATGCACCGATCTCGATGCCGTCTGAGGTCTCTTTGATGCCGGACAGCCCTGGTATTTTCTTCAGATTAACGATGTGCTTCGGCCTCCTGGAGCCCTCCTTCATCTTGACGATGACCTCGGTGCCTCCGGCGAGCGCCGCAGCGTCCTTGCCGAGTTCCTTCAGAAGTTTAGAGGCTTCCTGTAGAGTCTCTGGAGCGTAGTACTCAAAGTCGGAGATTATGTGTGTGTTATGTATGTTGATGTTTGGCATCTTACTGGCCCTCCTTCTCCATTATCGCCGCAAGAACCCTTTCCTTGGTCAGCGGTAGCTTGTAGAACCTGATCCCCAGCGCGTTCTGGATGGCGTTGGCGATTGCCCCTGCCACCGGGTTCAGGGCTCCCTCGCCCAGTCCCTTGGCACCGTACGGCCCCGTGGGCTCATACGTGTCCGCGAAAAAGACAGTAAAGTCCTCAAGGTCAGGCATGTCGCTGGCGTACGGTATCTTGTAGTCCGTCAGCATGCCCTTGTTGACCAGGTCACCCGTGTCGTGGTTATAGACCATGTCCTCCATTGTGGTCATGCTCCATCCCTGTGCGAATCCTCCATGTACCTGGCCCATTGCGAGCTTTGGGTTGATGACCGTGCCGACGTCTGCGCCTGCAACGACCTTAACCAGACGGATTTTCCCCGTCCACGTGTCAACCTCGACCTCGATGAAGTACCCCGTGAAGTGTGGGGGGCACGCGGGCTGCCTGTAGCTGTCAACAACCGCGGGTGTGCCCCAGTTCTTGTGCCTCGCGTTGTAAGCGAGCTCCTTGAAAGTGACCTCGCGGTTCTCGATCCCCTCGGCGTATATGACGCCCTGTTTCTTCTCGTCATCACATCGGAACGTAAGGGCAGAGCCCTCGGCGTCCAGCATCCTGCCGGCGAACTGGGCTATCTGCTCCTTGAGCTGCTTCGCGACCTTCAATGCCGCCCCTCCGCCGCTGTAGATTCCCCTGCTGGCGTGGGTGCAGACATCGTACACCGTTGTGCTGGTGTCAGCCCTGATGATGTTCACGTTCTCAAGGGGGACACAGAGCGTCTCGGCGACTATCTTCGCGTGGGCATCCTCGGTACCTCCGCCGTGGTCCATGAGTGCGGTGATATAGTCAATGGTGCCGTCCTCGTTGAGCTTGATGATTGCGCCGCTGAAATCCACGACCTTGCTCGGAACGGGTGCCCCCGCGCTGCTCGTGTGGAACCCTCGGCCCATGCCGATGCCCCTGCGGTACCGGCCCATCTGGTCCTCGGCCTTTGGCCTGTCGTCCCAGCCGATGAGCTCCGCGCCCTTGGCCAGTATCTCCTCGGTCCCACAGCTCTTTATCAGTGACTTTACTGATGGCCCCTGGCCCCAGAATAGGTCTCCCTGACCGATTATGTTCTTGAGTCTGAACTCGACGGGGTCCATATCTATTTTCTCCGCCAGCTCGTCCATCATAGTCTCCACCATCCACGAGATCTGGGGGTTTCCGTAGCCCCTGAACGCGCAGGCAGGTGTCTTGTTCGTGTAGATGGCGTAGCTGTCGTATGACTTTGCGTCCAGCTTGTAGAGGCTGACCCACCAGCCAACCATACAGCCTAGGAGGGGGTACGCTTGGATCTGGTGTGCCCCTATGTCCAGGTAGGCGTCCAGGTGGCCGGCCACCAGCTTGCCATCATTTTTGACCCCCAGCTTGATCTTGAAAACCATGCCGTAGCTGACGTGGTCGTGGGCGTCCTCCTCGCGGGTGTATGTGAGCTTGACCGGCCTCTTGGTCTTCAACGCCATGGCCACAGCGATTGGTGTAACCGTGTTGACCTGGATGCTTGAGCCGAAGCTTCCGCCGAGTGGAACCTTCACGATCCTGATCTTGCCCATGGGGAGCCCGAATATCTCGTGGAGCAGCAGCCTGCTGTTGTGCAGCGTCTGGGTGGTGCTCCAGATGGTTACCCCACCATCGATCTCAGGGCGGACGACAACTGATTTTGTCTCAAGCTGTGTGTGGTACCTGCGGTTTGTGGTGTAGGTCCTTTCAAGGATTACGTCGCAGTCCTCCAGGGCTGCATCAACGTCTCCCTCTGTGATGTGGACTTCACAGGCCACGTTTCTCTCGGGTTTGACCACCGTGTCCTCAAGTAGAATCTGCTCGTGTATCGGCTCGGACCCTGGCTCATAGGCGGTTAGGGGATCAAAGTACGCTGAATGGGTCTTGTACTCGACTTTAATGGCCTCAAGTGCCTTCTGGGCGTCTCCCTCGGTTTCGGCCGCAACTGCCGCGATGGCCTCTCCGACGTACCTTGGGTGATCGGTCAGGACGCTCCAGTCCTTGAAGGTTGAGTCAGGGGTGCTTACGAGACGGGGGCAGAACTTCACATCTGGAACCTCGTCAACAGTGAGGACTGTTGCCCCCAGCTCCTCCGCTCCGCTGGCGTCGATCTTGACGACCTCGGCATGGGCGTGTGAGCTCTTCAACACTCTCACGTGCAGCATGTTGCGGAGATAAAGGTCGGATGTGAATTTTTCCCTCCCCGTGACCTTGGCAAGGCCGTCGCTACGGACGGTGTCCTTACCCAAGACTTCATGGACTGTTTTAGTGATCATTACGCAACTTGTACTTGAAACATCTTTAATAAGATTTGAGATAAGCAGAGCTGATGGAATTTACACGAGCAGTTTTACGCGGCTTTTCTCCGTCGGAGAGTGGAATAAACAGCCCAGACTAGGCGGTCGAGGATAAATTCAATAATTTTATGTGGAAATGCGCAGTTTGACTGCGCTCAGTCTGATGACTCACTTCAACGGTGTTGTCGTGTAGTTTACCTCGATTACTCCCTTGATCGCCTTGGACTTTGCCACAAATTTCGTTATCTTCTCCGATTCTCCCCTGACGAAGAATACCTCGATGCAGTAACCGCCCTCGATGTGGAGGTGCATGTTACCGAATATGAGCTCGTCAAAGTCGTTCCTTATGTTCATCAGTCCAACGTGGGTGTTGGCCTGGTGGCTCTCGCTGATTATGGTGACGGTAGACATCACGGTCCCTTTCTCCATTCGCTGGAGGCTATACTGGTTTAGGCTGTCCCTGACAGCTAATCTCAGAGCCTCCGAGCGGCTACTGAACCCCGAGGACTCCACGAAGTCATCAAGCCTCTCAAGAAGTGCGTTTGTGAGGCTCAGGCTGATAACGGTCATGGTTTATTAAAAATGACCCTCGTTTTTATTAATTTCTAATAATATTCGTCGTTTTAATAGCATTACATTAATAAAACTTAACGACGCGAAACTCTGAGCAACGATGACCGACATCAATCACGACCTTGAACACGACACGGAGGAGGTCTGCGAGTCCTGTTCAGGTCTTACCGAACATGCACACGAAAAGTCATGCTGTGGGAACGAGAGCGGTCACGACCATGGAGACGGCTCTCTCAACTGGACTAACACGATCTTCTCCTTCGTAGCAATTACAGCTGGCATCGTAATGGAATACATGGGGGTCGGGGGTTACATCCCGAGGATACTGCTGATGGTAGCGATCCTTGTGGAGGGCTACAAGCCCGCGATAAGCGGTGTCAAAGCCCTGAAAAAAGGGGTCATCGGGATAGACCTGCTGATGACAGTGGCTGCGACTGGTGCGGTTCTCATCGGCGAGTACACCGAGGGAGCCCTAGTGCTGTTCCTGAAGGACCTATCAATGAAGCTTGAAGTCATCGCGGGGAACAGGGCGAGACACGCGATCGAAGCATTGATGGAACTTCGACCAGAGGTTGCCAGGATCAAGAGGAACGGCGACGAGATTGAGGTCCCGGTTGACCAAGTGATGCCCGGGGAACTCTTCGTGGTGAGGCCGGGAGACAGGATCCCCCTCGACGGGTCAGTGGTTGACGGTCACACCACGGTTGACCAGTCAATGATGACAGGCGAGTCGGTGCCGATCCATAAGGGGTACCTTGACGAGGTCTTTGCAGGGACAATCAACCTGGACGGTGTCCTGTCGGTTAAGACAACGAGGGCATCAGCTGAGTCAATGCTCTCAAACATATTGAGGATGGTCCACGAGGCAGAGGAGAGGCGGAGCCCAACCGAGAACATCGTGAACAGGTTCGCGCGGTACTACACCCCAGTGATAATGTTACTGGCCTCAATACTGGCGTTGACCCCTCCGCTTCTATTCAACGCACCCCTTGTTTCATCGGTCTACAACGGGTTGGTGTTGCTGGTCATAGGTTGCCCGTGCGCATTCACTATCGCCACGCCCGTTGCCATGGTATCGGCACTCACAAGCGCAAGCAGGAACGGGGTTCTCATCAAGGGCAGCACATTCATCGAGGAGATGAACAAGGCCAAAGTATTCGCCTTCGACAAGACTGGAACCCTGACTCAGGGCAAGCTCAAGGTCACGGACGTGATCCCGTACGGCGTCAGTAGAGACGAGCTCATCTCGATAGCAGCAACCCTTGAGGAAAACAGTAAGCACCCCATCGCAGATGCCATCATGGAGCTGGCGGAGATCGAGAACGTCCCGATACTTCCGACCAGCGATTTCCAGAGCAGGACGGGAAAGGGTATCGAGGCGAACATCGAGGGAGAAGGCTATTGTATTGGGAACATGAGGTTGTTCAACGAGAACGAAATCGCGTGCCCCGAGGACGCCATCCATGAATTGGAGATTCAGGGCAAGACAACAATACTCGTCGCTCGCGATGATGATGTGATCGGGATCATCAGTCTGCAGGACAAGAGAAGGGAAGGGGCAAAGGAAGCGGTCTCAATGCTCAAAAGGAACGGCATGAAGGTCGAGATGCTCACGGGCGACAACGAGACCACGGCAGCAGCTATCGCAAAACAGTTGGGATTCAACGGTTACCACGCGAACCTCCTGCCTGACGAGAAACTGGAGACCATTGAGAAGCTGAAGAGCTATGGGAACGTGGTTATGATCGGGGACGGCGTCAATGATGCACCAGCACTGGCAGCCGCGAACGTGGGGATCGCCATGGGTGGCTTGGGCAGTGATATAGCCCTTGAGACAGCGGACATTGTCCTGCTTGAGGACAACCTGACGAGGCTGAGCTACATCCAGAGGCTCAGCACCACGACCCTCAACAGGATCAGGGAGAACATTGCCATCAGTTTAGGCATGAAACTGGTTATCGTTATACTGGCGGCGTTGGGAACCATCAGCCTCTGGCAGTCAATAATACTGGGCGACGTCGGCCTGGCACTGCTAGTAATCCTTAACAGCATCAGGATCAGCGGCCTCAAGCCCTGATAGGCTCAGTAAGGAATAAAACAGAGCGAGACGTGGATATCATCTGCGTGAAGGCTCATGGATAACGAACTGGATAAGATAAAGAAGCGACGCCTTGAGGAGATGAAGCGGATGATGCTTCTAAAACAGATCAAGGACCAGCAGGAACCTGAGCCGGAGCCCGAGAAGCCACGCGAAGCATCGAATCAGGAGATTCTGGACGCCATGTTCGGTAACAGGGCGTGGGAGGTCTACAGCGCGGCGGCTTATCAGTACCCGCAGGTCATCAGTCAGGTCGAGAAGATCCTCGTCGAGGGCATCAAGGAGGGCAAGATAGCGGACATTATAGACGGTGCCGCGTTGATGGGTTTCTTCAGGCAAGTAGGGTTACCTGTACGACTGAACACGAAGATCAGGATCAGCGAAAAGGGCGAGCTGAAGACCCTGGAACAGAAGATGAAGGAAGACGAATCCTAGGGGAAGCTCTCGAAAGCCTTGCTGAGCTCATCCTTCGTCGGGATGCGCTTTTCAGATATTATCTTGCTGTTGAGCGCGATTATCGGGGCGTTCTCGTTCATGTACTCCCCATAGGTGTAATGCGTTACCGTGGACTTGCCGCTTGTAACAAGCACCATATTGAGCCTCTCGATTGAATAGTCGATATCCGAGGTGTTTACGAAATCCATCCTGCAGTCTGGAGAGTTCTTGAAACCTATCTCCTCCAGCTTGAAGTACAGGTTGTCCATCTGCTCCCCTTCTGCCTCAGTGAACCCGCAGTTGGAATCGCAACCAGAGCATGAGTTACATGAGACGCCGCAAGAAGTGCCGCAGCTGTCGTTGTTGAGTTTCGGGAAAACGGTGACCGTTACACGCTTAGCCATTTGAATTCACAGATTGACCGTAGCTATTATACCTTTACGACTAGAGGGGCAGAACCGAGGAAGCCTTAAAAGAAATGTTTACCGGCTCGCCTAGTTTCAGGCTCATCTCGTTGAAGCTCCTGCGAGTGATCTGGACCGTGAACACCTCACCCACATCAATATCGATCATGACGATGCCATCCCTCTCGTTTACTCCGGTAATCAGGCCCCTGAACTGGTTCCTGGCGCTGGTCTCGATCCAGCCCTTGCTGATGATGATGTCCTGGGGCCTAACGTGAAGGGATATCCTACCCGTTAATGGACTGCTGGTGCGGATGATAATGTCCCCGACGTGTACCTGAGAGACGCCCTTCTCCACGTTTGAGATACCTGTGTACACGTTCTCGGTGAACCTATTGACCGAGTCAAGCTTGTATGGGTCACCCTGCTCAGTGATGATCCCTTCCTCTAGGAAAATTACGTGTTTTGCGATCCGCTTAACCTGATCCAAATCATGGGTTGATATTACAACTAGTCTTTTCTCTGATTCTTGGACCAGGATATCCGTGATCAGGCTGACATTTACAGGGTCGAGATTGCTAGTTGGCTCGTCCAGGAGCAGCACCTCGGGGTCAAGGATGAGTGCACGTGCCAACGCTACCCTCTGCTGCTCCCCCCCTGACAGGTTCCTTGCATATCTCTCTCCGTATGCTTCCAGGGAGACGAGGTCAAGGGCGTCAGAGACTTTTCTTTTGATCTCCTCGTCAGAAACTCCTCTAATTCTCAGTCCGTAGGAAAGGTTTGTTCTGACCGTCCCGTTGAGGAACTGTGGGGTCTGGAAAACCATTGTGACTCGTCGCCTGAGGTCAAGGAGTACCGCGGGGGTCACTTCAGTGCCATTGAAACTTAGCTTCCCCTGTGAAGGGGTTAGCAATCCTGCCAGTATCTTCAGGAGCGTGGTCTTCCCTGAGCCGCTTTTACCAATTACACCGAGAGCCTGGGCTCCAATGTTGATATTGATATTCTTGAGGGCTGGCTCCCCATCGTACTCCCTTACCAAGCCCTTGATCTCGAATATACTCATCAGGTTTCTCCTCCCTGAAGCACCCGGATAAGGTAGTTCATGAGCAGGACAACCGAGATGAGAATCAGGCTCAACGCGAAGCTCAGCCCGAACTGACCTTTATTGGTCTCAAGCGCGATCGCTGTCGTAAGTACCCTGGTTAGGTCGGTTATGTTGGCCCCAAGCATCGTCGCGATACCCAGCTCGGCGAAAGCACGATTGAAACTGGAGATAATAGCCAGGCTCACACCGTTGAATGACTCGCGGAGAACGGCCAGAGCCACCTGAGTCTCGGATGCGCCGAGAGTCCTCGCCAGATCATTGACCTCGCCCATCTTGCTCTCAAGTGCGCTCACGATGAAGGTGACGGAGATGGGCAGGATGAGCATCGCCTGACCGATAGCCATTCCCTGGACCGAGTAGAGGAGTTTCAGGTGCCCTAACGGACCGGTCCTTGAAAGAAGCATGTACAGGACGAGACCAAGCGTGACCGTTGGGATGCCGACCAGGGAGTTGAACAGGAACTTGATGGTTCCCCTACCTGGAAAGTTCTTCATTGTCAATACCAGGCTCAAGGGAATACCAATAATTGAGGCTAGAAACGTGGCAAAACCCGCCGTCTCTATTGACCTGAGGGTTATGGAGATGACTGTGGGATCCAACGAAAGGATGAGTCTGACCGCCTCGGCCAGACCCTCGGATATTGTCCCCCAGCTCATGCTACACCAAGACCCTTCTTACCCGTATAAATCTCCGCTTTGGTACCTGAACTCCTCGGGACACTCGTTTCCATCATAGTAGGCGTACTCCTCGACCCATTTTACAAACTCAGAGCCCGGGGTCTCCAGTTCAGGCATCCAGGGCTTGAAGAGGGTTGACCCGAACTCGTCGATTCCGTACCCCGCCATCAATTCCTGTACATCATCGGTCAGGAGGTAGTGGAGAAAGTCCTCGGCGTCAACATAGTTGGTCATCTCGTTGACCTTCGGGTTACATAGGATAGCACTGTAAACGTTCAGGGTTTCCTCCCCCGAGTTCACTATCTTTACTAACTCTATGTTTCCGTTCCCATAGTTCTTGAGGTAGGTGGCAACGTCGGTCAGGGTGTAAGCGCCTTTCTCGTTCGCCAACTGTAGAGTCGCCGTCATGCCGGCACCTGCCTCGATGTACCAGTGCCTCCCCTCGTCTCCTCCAGGTTGCACCTTCAACTCTTCAAGGTCCAAACCCGTTGATTTCCACAGGCTCTTTTCCTTGGAGTGGGTCCCCGAGTTATCCCCCCTGCTCACCCATAACGCGTCCCTGTTCACACCTTCCTCCTGTACCTTGAGAAGGGCGTCTATCGGGTTCATGCCGAGGATTCCGGCAGGATCGGATTCTGGTCCAACAATGATGAAAAAGTTGTACGCTATTATCTTCCTGTTCACCCCGTGGCCGCTTTCCATGAAACCTAGCTCCTGACCAGGGCTGTGGACCATGATCATATCAGCGTCCCCACGTTTCGCGGTCTCGATTGCGAGACCTGTTCCCTGCGAGACAAATAGAATAGTTGTATCGGGGTAGTCGACCTCGAACCTCTCCTTCAGAACGTCCAGTAGACCTGTCTCGTAAAGACTTGTGGTGGTCGATATTATCAACGGGGGGTGGGGTTTTGGCTTGACCGCCACCCGGTACGCGGCTCCCGTGATTATTAACCCGAATATTACAGCAAATATGTATGTCGATTGTTTAATCTTGAATCCTGACATGGGTGTACCACCATCAAAGATATGATATGTTTATTTATGCATATCGAGGGGTTCGATATGTGTAGCCATGCATAACAATATAAAACCCAGAGCACATCAAAAGGGAGGCGACCTCACAAGTGACCACACTAGTTGACCCACACGGAAGGCCCATCAATAGCCTCAGGATCAGCCTGACACAGCGATGCAACTTTAACTGCTTCTTCTGCCACCACGAGGGCGAGCACGGCTCAGGCGACGAGTTGACCGTCGATGAGGTGGAGCGTATAGTCAAGTTAGCGGCGGAACAGGGCATAACCAAGGTCAAGTTGACCGGAGGTGAGCCGCTGGTACGCAAGGACATCGTCGAGATCGTGAGGCGAATCAGCCCTCTCGTCGAGGAGGTCTCCATGACCACCAACGCAAGCAGGCTCAAAGAACTGGCAGGCCCACTGAAAGATGCCGGACTGGCAAGGGTAAACGTAAGCCTCCACACGCTATGCCCGGAGTCATTCGAGGAGATCACGGGGAACGGCACTGAGTCAGTGACCACAGGGATCGAGGAGGCCGTCAAGTACGGACTAAACCCGGTCAAGCTGAACATGGTGGTCATGAAGGGCATCAACAACGAGGAGATCGACAGCCTCATCGATTACAGCAGGGAGGTCGGAGGAGTATTACAACTCATAGAGTTCCAAGAGTTGGAGGACGGTGTGGAGCACTACGACTCGTACCACTACGATCTGGTTCCAGTTGAGGAGGACTTGGAGAAGCGATCCAATAAAGTGGTGGAGCGGGAGATGCACCTCAGGAAGATATACTACCTGAAAGACGGGGCACGGGTCGAGGTGGTGAGACCCATGCACAACAGCAAGTTCTGCGCATACTGCACCAGGATCAGGGTAACCAGCGACGGCAAGCTAAAGTCATGTTTAATGAGGGACGACAACCATGTCCCATTCGTGTCGCTGATGAGGGGCGGGGCACCAGAGGAAGAGATCATAGGCGCGTTCAATGAGGCCGTTTCGAGGCGGGCTCCATTCTGGAGGGACGAGTGATGAAGATCAAGGTAACGTACTACGGGCAGTTCAGGGATATCACGGGATTGAAGGAAGAGGAGATAGAGGCCAAGGACGGCGTGACCGTCGTTGAGCTCAGGGACCAGGTCAGGGACAAGTACGCGAAGATAGCTGCAAAGGAGGAAGTTCTTGTGGCCATCAACAACTCGTTCACCAGCCTTGAGACCGTGGTCAAGAAGGATGACAAGGTGGCGTTCTTCCCGCCGGTGAGTGGGGGATAAGATGATTTTCATTCAGAGAGAGGAAGCGGACAGGAACGCTATAACCGAGATGGTGCAGAGAAGCGGCAGCGGCTGCGTTGTCCAGTTCATCGGCGTGGTCCGCGACAACAGCGAGGGCAAAGAGGTCTCCAACATGACCGTAGAGGTCTATGAGGAGATGGCCAGGAAGCAGCTTGAAGACATCAGAGCCGAGTGCAAGGCAAAGTTCGGCGTACAAGAGGTGGCCATCGTCCACAGATACGGCGAGTTCAAGGTCGGAGACGAACTTGTTTTCATCGCCATATCGGCAGGGCACAGAAAGGCGGCGTTCAAGGCATGCATGTACTTCATCGACGAGCTGAAGCAGAGGGTGCCGATATGGAAGAAGGAGGTAAACCCGGACGGGAGTTACTGGGTGGAGGGCGAGAAACGTGAGTGAAGACCCAATAAAAATGATTGACGTATCAGGGAAGAAGGTAGTTTCAAGGAAGGCAGTTGCAGCCGGAGTAATCAAGCTACAGGCTTCAACCGTGGAGACCATTAGGCAAGGCAAGATCAAGAAAGGTGACCCGTTGACGGTCGGGGAGATAGCCGCGATCCTAGCGGTGAAGAACACTCCGAGCCTGATACCGCTCTGCCACAACATTCCAATCGGCAAGGCACATGTCGAGTACACCTTGGGCGAGGATACAATCGAGGCAAGATGTACGGTGACCACGAACGCCCAGACAGGCGTCGAGATGGAGGCACTTGCAGGCGTATCGATAGCACTTTTGAACATCTGGGACATGACAAAGTACCTTGAGAAGGACGAGGACGGTCAATACCCGGACACGAGGATATCGGATATCAGAGTTATCGAGAAGATGAAGGGAAAATGAGCCACAATCACCACCCAAGGGACCAAAAGGTAAGCGCGACATTCGCGTTACTGGTTACAAGCGACTCAAGGACACCTGATACGGACGAGACGGGTAAGCTCGCGAAGAAGCTGCTCTCTGAGGCAGGTCACGAGGTTGTTGAGTACGGGATTGTGCCCAATGACTCAGGTAAGATCAAGGACTGGCTGGCTAACGTTATCGAAAACAGCGAGACCCAGATAATTATCACCAGCGGAGGAACCGGAATCGGTTCCGTTGACAAGACGGTTGACACCGCGAAGAAGCTGTTCGAGAAGGAGCTACCCGGGTTCGGGGAATACTTCAGGAGGCTCAGCTACGACGAGATAGGTACGCCCGGCCTCATGAGCCGTTCCACGGCTGGGGTAGTCAACAAGAAGATCATATTCTGCCTACCCGGAAGCAGGGGGGCCATGAAAACCGCGTTAAACAAGATAATACTGCCCGGAATTGGGCACATGATATGGGAGCTGAACAGAAGATGACAATGAAGCCATTCGGGGAGCTGATGCCGCGATTACAGGCATTAGAAATCATAGACAATCACATCAAACCCATCAAGGGGACCAAGAAAATCCCGATCGGAGAATCAAATGGGCGAGTAATAGCCGAGAATGTAGTGGCCGGTTTCGACGTCCCTCCTTTCCCGAGGGCAAGCATGGACGGCTACGCCGTCAAGGCCAAGGACACGACTGGGGCAACCGAGAAAAAGCCCATCGCACTCAAGTTAATCGGCATCCAGCACACGGGAGGCGTATTCGATGGCACTGTCAACGATGGCGAGTGTCTTGAGATCGCAACCGGCGCACCCATGCCTGACGGAGCAGACGCCGTTGTGATGGTGGAGTACACCAACAAGGACGGCGAGGAAGTATCAATCGAGGGACAGGTCGCCCCTTTAAGGAACATGGCCGAGGCAGGGGCCGACATGACCAAGGGAACACACGTCCTCTCACCGGGCAAGACCATCACGCCGGGGGTTATTGGAGCCCTCGCGGCCCTCGGGTACATCGAGGTGGAGGTCTACAGGAAGCCTAGGGTCGCCATATACAGCAGCGGGCCTGAGATAGCGCCACAGGGACAGGCGTTGAAGCCCGGTCAGATCTATGACATCAACAGCTACACCCTGGCAACAGTCATCGAGGCAAACGGAGGCGTCGCGGTCGTCATCGGAATCGTGGAGGACACCGTTGAATCAATCAAAGAATCACTCGGGAGCGCATCTGAGCACGACCTATGGGTCGTCAGTGGCGGTAGCAGTGTGGGCACCAAGGACCTGTTCAGCGAGGTCATGGAGGAGATGGGGACAATCTACTTCCACGGCGTCAAGACCAAGCCGGGCAAGCCGACGCTCTTCGGCGAAGTTGACGGCACGCCCATGTTCGGCATGCCAGGTTACCCAACCAGCTGCCTCAACAACAGCTACGTGTACCTGATGCCAGCCCTACGAAAGATGGCGAGGCTCGCACCCAAGCACTGGGTCAAGGTCAAGCTGCCCATGGGCCACGAGATGGTGTCCAAGAGCGACAGGGAGCAGTTCATTACCGTGCGCATCGAGGACGGCAAGGCTTACAGGGTCTACAAGCAGAGCGGGGACATCACCAGCATGACCCACGCCGACGGCTTCATCATCCTACCCATCGGTACCAACAAGGCCGACGAGGGCGAGGAAGTCGAGGTAACCCTTCTCCATATCTAGACACAGTTTAATGCAAAGACGCCCTTCTTTCTCTCGATTAAATTGGAGTTCAAGCTAGGCGAGGATTTCGCACTTGAAATGGACGCCAAGGACCCACTTGTTGGGTTCAAGGACCGCTTTTACCACCTTGAAGGCTCAATCTACATGGACGGCAACAGCCTGGGGCTGATGAGCAAGGACGCCGAGAAGACCCTTCTCAGGCTAATCGAGGAGTGGAAGGTACTTGGCATCAAGGGCTGGGGCGAAGGAGAGATACCGTGGATCAGCTACGCAGACGAACTGGGTAACCTCCAGGCACCATTAGTAGGAGCCGAGGAGAACGAGTGTGTCGTCACAGGGGGAACAACGGTCAACCTGCACACCCTTGTTTCGACTTTCTACAAGCCTGAGGGCAAGAAAAAGAAGATTTTAGCGGACGAACTCAACTTCCCAAGCGACCTGTACGCGCTGAGCGCCCAGATCAGGCTCAAGGGCGGCGACCCTGACGAGGATTTGGTCCTAGTCAAGAGCAGGGACGGCATGACCATCGAGGAAGAGGATATCATCGCCGCGATGACTGACGAGGTGCAGCTAGCACTCCTTCCAAGCATCTACTACAAGAGCGGCCAGCTCCTGGATATGGGAAGGATGACGGAAGAGGCCCACAAGAGGGGCATCATCGTAGGTTTCGACTGCAGCCACTCCACAGGGGTTGTACCCCACCACTTCAGCAAGTGGGGCAGCGACTTCGCATTCTGGTGCAACTACAAGTACATGAACGGCGGGCCCGGCAGCACGGGCAGCATCTACGTCAACAAGAAGCACTGGGACGAGATGCCCGGGATGGCGGGGTGGTTCGGAAACAACCGCAGCACCATGTTCGAGATGAGGCAAAAGTTCGACTCGGCGGGGTCGGCAACTGCATGGCAGATCGGCACTACCACTATGCTGTCCACGGCTCCCATCGAGGGCAGCCTCAGGATGATGCGCGAGGCGGGCATCGAGAACATCAGGGAGAAGAGCCTGAAGATCACGGGGTACCTCATGTACCTCATCGACGAGATGCTCAGCGGCGAGCCCTATAACTACGGCATCGCCACGCCCCGCGAGGACAAGCGGAGAGGCGGGCACGTCGGCGTATTCCATAAGGACGCATGGAGGATCAACCAGGCACTGGTAGCAAAGGGCGTCATCCCGGACTACCGCCCACCAAATATCATCAGGCTGGCACCCATACCGCTGTACGTCAGCTACCACGACGTGTGGAAGGTGGCGCAGGTGCTGAAAGCCATTATCGATGACGGCGACATCGAGAAGTTCAGTGACGACAAGTCCACCGTCACCTAGCCCCCATCATGCCCTTATCCCACACCACCTCGCACCGGATGCCCCTTTTTTTCCCTTATGTCAGATTACTTGATGCAAGCCACTAAAAATTTTTTTCGCGTTAATACCAGTGACGGGATCAAAAGAAGCCGTTTTAGGGCCTGGTTTTGAAAAAGGTTACTGGAAGCTCTTTTCGAGCCCCGCGACGAATGCCCCATACCTCGCGTTGACGTCCCCGAACTTGACATCGACCTCATCAAACGCCCTGGCCAGCTCGGCCTCCTGCTCCGATGAGAGGTCCCTGTCCATCCACGGGTAAAGTACCTCGTCCTCGCGCTTGATGTGGCCCTGCAGCAGTTCCATGTATGCCCCCAGGTGCTCTGTGACCTTCGCTGAGTCCTGCTCCGCTACGCCTTCAAGGATGTTCTTGACGTGGTCCCTGGCGTTCCTGTGGTCTTCGTGGAAGGCCGCGACGATCTCAGAGTCCTCGTCAAAGTACTTGAACAGCAGGTCCTCCTCCTTGGCGTGGTGGAAGCTATCGGCGTAGGTCTTGATAAAGTCGATGCCGTCAAACACCACCTGCCTTCCCTCCTCGGTTGTAAGGTCCAGTGACTCGTTTATGCACGGGATCAAAGCTATCAATCGCTTGATGAGTACGTGCTCGTCAACCAGGGTCTGGACCGGCGGCGAGTACGTGAAAGTCCTCACCACCGCCTTCCCGTCGTCCTCGGGTACCTCGATATCCGCGTCGGGGTAGATGGCCTTGGTTATCCTGCCCATCAACGCCTTCTCCGTCTCCGGGGGTAACCCGTGCACCTCCACTATGTCCTTGAGGAGGCACGTCCCCACCATGCAGGCACCGCATCCGATGTCATAGCCATCCAGGATTTTCTCCAGCTCGGGGTGCTCGATGATAACTTCCTTGATTCCCCTGTTCATGTACTCTTCCATGCCCTTCGCGTGGGGGCTTGTCTCATTCATTGTCATTTTTTATTTCTCCTTTACCACGTTGAGGTGGCACGCCGCGCCACCCTTGCAGAACTTGTGGTGGTGGTTCTCGATTACCTTCATCAACGGGTCCACAGTCTCGTGGTTGATCGAGTAGACCCTCTGCTTGCCCTCCCTCTTTACGAACACAAAGTGGCAGTTTACCAAGTGCTTGAGGTTATGGGAGATCATGCTCTGCTCCTGCCCAAGCTCCGCGACCATCTGGTTCACGTACATTGGTTTCTCCACCAGCGCCTCGATGATGGCCAGCCTAGTTGGGTTTGAAAGGGTTGAGAAGAATCCGTAACACATCGTCGAGAGATCTTTTTTCATTGTCATTCACCGTATGATCGTTGCTACATATGATGTGTGTATCATATGTGTATAAACCTTTCCTATTTTCCCCGGTTCAGATAATTAATAACGCATGATGCTGGATTTGATTCGAGAGCAATGTCAAGGGTAGCGGTTGTTAAGGGCGAGAGAGGGCTGGAGCCGGTTTATAGAGCGATGGACATGATTCCGTACAGGGAGGCTCTTGAGCCATGGGACACGGTGCTCATCAAACCGAACCTGATAACATCGCACACCTACAAGTCAGGGATCACCACAGACCCGATGGTAGTCGAAGCGGTAATCAACAGGGTCCACGAGCTTGGAAAGAAGGCGATAGTGGTCGAGACTGACGGTGGGATCACATCCCCTGACGAGGCTATCAACACCACGGGCATGATGGATGTCATTGAACGCCTGGGTGCCGAGTACGTGAACATGAGGAAGCTCAAAGACAAGGTAGAGCTGGTGGTCGATGGGCCTAAAAAGGTGAAAAAGTTCAAAGTGGCGAGAATGGCCACGGAGAACGCCATTATAACTGTGCCAACGATGAAGACCCTGCACCACACCAGCATCACCATGGGCCTCAAGAATATGTTCGGCATGTTGACGACTCGCAGGAAGTTCACGATGCACCGCCACGGCATGAACAACGTCATCTACGACATAATCAAGACACTGCCACCCCACCTGAGCGTCATCGACGGTTTCTACGGGAAGGAAGGAAAAGGTCCGTGGCAGGGAGAACCAGTCAAGATGGACACCATAATCGCAAGTGTTGACCCGATCGCGGCAGACGCAACCGCTGCTAGATGTATAGGCATCGAACCCGAGACCATTGACCACATCAGGTGGCTACATGAAGTGGGAATCGGCGAAATGACAGATATAGAAGTGGTCGGGGATGGGATCGACGCAGTCTACAGGAAATGGGATAGGGCATTGGACGTCAAACTCGTTTTCTAAACTTCTAATAACAACCCATCCGTCTAGTTTCTGTTTACCATGACCGGTATACCCTTCACGTGTAACCTTGACTGCGGAGGCGGATGCCCACTCCTCGCCATCGTCAAGGACGGTAAAGTATCCAAGGTAATCGACAACCCCGCTGGCGGAGAATACATCAAGGGCTGCGTCAGAGGATACCAATCTCACAGGATACAGAACGCGCCTGATCGCCTCACAAAGCCACTGATCAGGACCGGTCCAAGGGGATCAGGCGAGTTCAAGGAAGTGACATGGAAGGAAGCACTGGACCTCGTAGCGGAGAAGCTCTCTGAGGTAAAGGAAAAGCACGGAAACGAGGCTATCCTCAACTTAGGTGGCTCAGGTGCTATCATGAGCGTGCTCCACAACACCAAGAGGTTAGCAAATCGGTTCCTCCACCTATTTGGAGGAGCGACCGGCCGTTGGCTAGGGTACAGCAGCGCGGCAAATATGTTCACACTGCCTTACCTTTTAGGTACCGTTCAGGCCGGTTTTGACCCTGCTTCACTGAAACACAGTAACCTCATCATCCTCTGGGGCTCCAACGTCGTGGATAACAGGTTCGGCAGCGCAACGGAGTCATGGATCAGAGACGCTAAGAGGCGTGGAGTCAAGGTTATCACCATTGACCCAAGGGCAACCAACACCGTGAAGACCCTTGGAGACCAGTGGATCAAAGTGCTTCCGGGCACAGACACCGCTTTGATGATGGCTGTCCTCAATGTTCTGATCAAAGAGGATTTGGTTGACCGAGCCTACATCGAAAAGTACGTTTATGGGTTCAAGGAGCTTGAAAACCACATACTTGGACTCGACGACGGCGTTGACAAGACACCTGAGTGGGCTGAAAAGGTGTGCGGTACACCATCTGAGACCATTATGCAGCTTGCATTGGAATATGGAAACGCGAAACCGACATGTTTGATCACTGGACTGGCCATACAGAGAGTCATAGGCGGCGAAGAGGCGGTAAGGATGGCAGTCTCGCTGCAGGCAGCTACTGGAAATATCGGGGTGAAGGGGGGTTCATCAGGCGGGTACTTTTCAAATATGCTCCCCTCAATGAAGGTCGGGGCAATTGACACCATGCCAAACCCGGTGAAGGCAACGGTCCCGACATACGAGTGGGCTGACGCCATCATCCAGGGAAAGAAAGGCGGCTACCCCGTTGATATCAAATTCGTCTACGTCCTCGGCACCAATTACCTGAACCAAGGAAGCGACATCAAGAAGAACAAAGAGGCTTTCGAGAAGGCAGATTTCTCTGTCGCGCATGAGAGGTTCATGACAGCAACCGCGCTACACTGTGACGTGGTCTTCCCCGTATCCACAAGCTTTGAGAGAACCGATGTCATGAAGGGAGGAGGTAACTTCCTCCTCTACTCGAAACAGGTGGTTCCAAAACTGGATGGAGTCAAGCACGACTACGAGATACTCTGTCAACTTGCCGAGAGACTTGGTATCATTGAGGAGTTCACCGAGGGAAAGACAGAGGCGGAGTGGATTGATCAGTTCATCGCTGAGTCAGAGATTGAGGATGTTGAGGAATTCAAGGAGAAGGGAATCTACCTCGGGAAGGAGCAGGAGAGGGGTGCCTTCACTGATTTCATTGAAGACCCGGATAAATATCCATTGGACACACCTTCAGGCAAGATACAGTTGTACTCTGAGGAGTTTGCCATGAAGGGAGCGTCCCCAATCCCGACTTTGAGATCAATCAAACCCAACACAGAGAATCCGTTGCGGCTAGTTACTCCAAAGTCTAGGTATAGGACACACTCACAAAACTATAACATCAAGTGGTTCCAAGAGATGGATCCCCAGAAGCTGTGGATAAACCCGGTTGACGCCGTGGAAAGAGGCATCATAGACGGTGAACGGGTACTCATCTCAAGCCCGCAGGGAAAGATCAGAATCGAGGCGTTCGTTACAGAGGATATTATGCCTGGCGTGGTGTGCCTGCTTGAAGGTGCATGGCCCAAATACGAGGACGACATCGAGGTCCAGGGCTCAGCGAACGCTGTCACATCAACCAGACCCACGCTACCAAGCCATGGATCAAGGACCCACACGGTCTATGTGCAGGTTAAAAAAGCCTAAAGTGCGGGAGTCAGGACTATGTTTCTGTATTCCACTGCCCTGTGATCACCCTGAAGCATGATAGGTCCGGGCTCGCCCTCGTTTGAGTTCAAAGCTCCGCCAGTCAAGCCGGGTATTTCCTGCCTGTCAATGATTGTCTCGCCGTTGAACACAATCGAAACCCAACGACCTATGAAAGTGATATCAAAGGAGTTCCACTCTCCCACAGCTTTTGTCATCTTCTTCGATGGTTTCAGGTAACCGTATATAGACCCCGTTGACCGGGCACCTGTCTCCTTTTCGTGGTCGTCAAGAATCTGGACCTCGTACCTGCCCCTGAGGTAGATGCCGCTGTTGCCCTTCTCGGGGACCCTCCACTCGGCATGGAGCTTAAAGTCCATGAAATTATCCTTGGTCACGATATCGACGCTTGGAGGAGTGTTGCTGATAACACCGTTTTCGACCTTCCAACCGCTTGGATCATCAGAGAAACGCTGTTTCCAGTTGGACAAGTCCTTCCTGATGAGGTTAATAGGTGCCCCCCACTGGACATCTCTGTATTTTAGCATTGGTGCTGAAACCGCGGAAAACTCGACCCAGTTACCATCATCGTCGTTGGTTGTACCCGTGATCCTTCTCCCTTCCAGCTTTCCCTTGAAGATGAGAAGGCCCTCACGTTTCTCGTACTGTGGTGGGAGACTGAAGTAGAGCTCATTGTCCTCGAAACTCAGCTCGGTCATGGATCTGGCGCTTCCCTCGATGCCCACGAACCTACCAGATAGCTCTCCATCATCTACTATCTCAAACCAGGAGGCATAGTCCCTGTCGCGCAGCTTGACAACCGCGTCCCATCGGCTGGCTATCATTTAGGACAACTCGTGACTCAACTGGGCCAGCATAACCAGCCCCTTCATCCCTTTAGGGGTAAGCACATAATCCTTTGACTCGAACTGGTCCATGTACTCGGCCTCTTTGAGCTTCTTTATGTGGTAGAGAAGCTGCCCACCCTCAAGTCCAGTTGCCCTTGAGAGGTCGTTGAACCGGTTTTCACCCCTGTAGATGCTTTGGAGGATCTGTATCCGCACCTTGTTGCTTATCGGACTGACAATCATTCTGTTGGCCTTCTCGGCGTCCAGTGAGTTCACGGTGGCAGTGTTCTGGGCCAAGGATACCGCTGGGGTCTCGATGAGCCTCAGCTGTGAGAGTAGTTGCATGTTGGACCGCAGCATACTCATCCCCGCCTCTATACAGGAGACACACCCGGGTCTGCCGAAATCCTCGAAGTTCTGTTTCATTTTGGGTGCCCTCTCCATGGCCTTTTCCAGTGCGTTATAGGACGCGGTGAACTTGCCCGCCTTGAGGAGGGCTAAATGCTCCTCCTGGCGCTCTGCCAGCATTGCCTTGCAGTTTTCCTCCTCGTCTGGTCTATCGCACTTCAGGTTGGCGACAAGGTCGTGGCTCATCCCGATGACGTAATCGACGATAGTCCTGTTGTAGTTGAGGGCCACCTGTTTGTTTACCTCGTTTTCGATGACCTCTAACCGTTGTCGGGTCTCGGTCCTGAACTGGCTTATCTCCTTCCGGAGCCCACTTATCTCATCATCCAGCCTCATGGGTTAGATTATTTACCCTACCAGTTATATTACTTACTATATTATCTGTGGGTATGGTACAAGTACCAAAAGAAGCACAGGAGATCTATACCAAGCAGAGGATCATCAGCTTGGCAACGGTTGATGCCGAGGGGAAGCCAAACACAAGCTACGTGGCGTTCTGGTGGTTCGAGGACGACGAGACAATCGTTCTAATTGATAACTTCATGAAGAAGACTAGGGCAAACCTAGAGGCAACTGGCTGGGCAGCACTATCCGGATATGATATGGACATCCACAGGGCGTTCCAGATCAAAGGCAAGGCGACCATCGAGACCGAAGGTCCCAGGGTAGAACGCGGAAAGATGATGGCAGCACAGTTCGAGAAGGAGAGGGGTATGAAGATGCCTGCCAAGGCAGCCATAGCCGTCAAGGTAACTGAGGTCTACTACCTACAGCCTGGCCCCGACGCAGGTAAGGCAGTAGCCTAACCTCTTGCATAGCCATTTCAGACGCCAATAACTGGGCGTTTAACTTCTTTTTCGGTGTAAATTGAGCAAACATTATGTATATCCACCCCTTCATGAGGGCTATCATGAAGAAGATACTAGAGGACATAAAGATCCTGGACTTCACACACGTATGGTTCGGCCCATACACCACCATGATGCTGGCCGAGCTAGGAGCGGAGGTAGTCAAGGTAGAGCCACCATGGGGAACCATCGGCAGGATGGGCCCCGGTGAGCTCAAGAACGGTGTATCAACCACGTTCTACGCACTGAACCTCAACAAGAAAGACATCAGCATGGACCTCAAGAACCCCGAGGTCAAGGAGATGATCAAGGAATTAGTCAAGCAGAGCGACGTTGTAGCACAGAACTTCGCCCCTGGCACAATGGAACGCCTGGGATTCGGTTATGACCAGCTCAAGGAGTGGAATCCCAAGATTATCTATGCAGCCCTCAGCGGCTTCGGCCAGTCAGGTCCATACAGCAAGAACGCCGCATATGCCAGCATAGCAGAGGCCATGAGCGGCCACACCTACGCAACTGGGAAAAATAAGGACTACAATGGCCCACCGATCAGCATGGCGGGGGCCATGGGAGATCTTGGACCAGCCATGTACGCCGCATTCAGCATCGTCGCGGCCATCAGGTACAGGGACCAAACTGGCGAGGGCCAAATGGTGGATGTCTCACAGTTTGACACCATGGCGGCTTTCAACTGCACAGCAAGCGTGGCTTACGACCTGTTCAAGGAAAGTCCCATCGAACGACGCCACAACAACCCGAGGCCCCCGAGGGTCGGAGGGATGCTTGAGGTAGCCGATGGCTGGATCTATCTCATGACTGAGCGACCGAGGGCAACCGAGGCACTCAAGGCAGAGTTGGGAGTCGACGAACTCACCCGTGAACTTGTCATGGGAAAGATCGGAGACATGACACGCATGGAGGCACACGAGTACCTAGCAGGCATGGGATTCCCCGTTGGGCCCGTCTACGAGGCTTACGAGGCAATGGAAGACCCCCACAGCCAGGCAAGGGGCATGTGGGTAGAGGTCGACCACCCCACCGTGGGCAAGTACAAAGCACCCAATTTCCCGGTAGTCTTTAGTAAGACACCCGGAGAGGTCACAAGCGCGGCACCCATGCTGGGACAGCACACTCGCGAAGTCCTTGCGGAGAAGCTGGGCAAGACCGAGGAAGAGCTCACTGCACTGGAGAAGGCAGGCGCCATCGTCCAGTGGAAGGGCTAAAACTTCCCTATTTTGACACAAATCTATTGTTTTTAACGTAGAACCGGAAATGCTCTGGTAAATCTTTTGTAACTCCAATCCTGTGGCTTGTTTCCATTTCAAACTCATACTTGTTGTTCTGAACAAAAAGAGTGCATGATTCATCAGTTGCTGCCTGCCCGTTCAGGGATCTGTTCACATCTAATGCGAGGGTTAGCTTCCCAGGTCCACTTGTCAGATCTCTGTCACGCTTCACTGGACGATTCTCCTTCATGATTTCCATCCCCATAGTTGGCTCGATAGCTCTGATGAGTATTCCTCCGACCACGTTGTCGTGTGCGATGAAGTTGAGCATCCAGTACCTGTGGACGTTGTAGATGAACAGGTGCCCTGGCTCACCAAACATCACCGAGTTGTATTGCTTTTTGCCGTGGAAAGCTCGGGAAGAAGGGTCATCGGCTCCAAAATAGGCCTCAGTCTCAACGATAATTCCGCCAAGAAGTTCATCGCCGAGTCTGCGGACTAGAATCTTGCCCAGCAGATCTTTGGCGACATTATCAGTACTCCTCGTGTAGAAATCCTTCCTCAGTGCAGTCATCAATTCAAAGTTATCCCAGATAATATAAAGAAGCCACGAAGCCAATACCAACTAGGCGTTAAGATGGTTGACTGGAAACCGATTCTACAGAGACTCAGCGATAAAATCCAGGGCAGCGTCCTCACGGTCATCCACGAAAGGAATACAATGCCCGTCCATAAGTTCAAGGAGCTCCTCGATAAGCAGGCGCAGGACGCCATCCTTGAGACACTGGGTAAGTTGGACATCGGAGTCACTCTCGTCAGCGAGGAAGGAGATCAGGTCTTCGGCAATGGACGATACACAATGGTTGCTGACCCCGTTGACGGCACCACAAACCTGGCGAGAGGACTCACCCCGGCAGTCACAAGCATAAGCGTCAGTGAAACATATCATCAAAGCGGTGCCCTTGCTGGTATCATCACAAACTTCTTCACGGGAGGGACTTTCTTCGCTGAAAGGGGTAAGGGTGTAACGCTGGACGGAACCGCAATCACTGTGGCTCCAGATGTCAAGTACCGCCACGGCATGATCGGGATGGACATCAGCAAGAACCCTGCCATGGACAGGTTGGGCAGACTCATCGGTGCGTCCAGGCACATTAGGCAGCAGGGATGCAGTGCCATGAGCCTCTGCAGCGTAGCAGCTGGGACTCTTGACGCTCATATTGACCTCCGTGGAATTGTTAGGGCTACAGATATCTCGGCAGGGCTGTTGATGATCAGGGAAGCAGGCGGGGTTTATTCGATAAACGGTGAGTTGATAGGTGACATGGAGCTTACACAGACAACGAGAGTGGGATTAGTGGCTGCCAGTAACCTGAGACTGCTCGAAGAAATAGAGTCAATTATGGGATGAACATGAAGCACCCTGCACCACCGCTTCCAGCCAAGTTAATCAAGCGACCAAACAGATTCCTTGGGATAGTTGATCTAGATGGGAAACACGTTGAGGCGTTCATTCCCAACCCTGGTAGGATGCACGAGCTCATGGTCCCAGGCACGAGAGTATACGTTATACCGAGGGAGGGAAACCACCGAAAGACCAAGTTCGATCTCACGCTGATGGAATATAACAACACCTTGGTGAGCATCGACAGCAGGTTACCCAACCACATGCTCAGAGAGGCCATTAACGCGGGGCTGCCCGAGTTCAAAGGGTATCATGTTGAGAGGGCGGAGCCCACGTTCCATGATTCAAGACTTGACCTGAAACTCACAGATGGGACGAATCAGATTCTCCTTGAGGCTAAGTCCTGTACGTTGGTTGAGGACGGTATAGCCTTGTTCCCTGATGCGCCTACGAAGCGGGGGGCCAGGCATATGAACACACTCGTGGTAGCCCTGAATCACGGTAGAGCTGTTGTGTGCTTCGTAATCCAGAGGAACGACGCGCGGGAGTGGCGTCCAAACGAGAAGATGGACCCGGATTTCACTGACGCCCTCCGAAACGCGGTGAAAAAAGGCGTTGAGGCATACGCCTTCACCTGCGACATAAAACTGGACACAGTTTCCATCAAGAACAGTGTCCCAATCAACCTAGATTAATGGTTTTTATGGAAAACAAACCCTAAAAACGGTTTTTATCAAAAATTAAGGCGTAAATATTACCCCAAACGCAAATAAGGCCAGATTAGTTTTTAAGTCTGCATTCGTTTATTCTCTTTGAAGAGGCAACTCAATGAGCTAGAGTGTTGAGGGAGAGCCACACCCAAGGCCGCGGGAATGAGAGCGGCTGGTCCGATGGACCGATGACCTCCGCCGATAAGGCATTCTGCTCATGGATAACTCTGTGAGGCATACCATGTCACGTGAAAGAGAATACGACAAGGCAGACGACCGGTTAACTAGGCGATACGAGGAGCAGGCGCTATTCAAGGACAAGAACAAGGAAGAGTTCAGAGTCATTGAGGAGGTATTCGACCGCCTCACGTTGAAAGGGATGCTCAAGCTCTTCACAAAAGGTACTATCGATCAGCTCCATGGCGTAGTCAATGCTGGAAAGGAGGCGAGGGTCTACTTTGCACTTGACAAGGACGAGCGCGAGTTGGCGGTCAAAATCTACTACACTCACACCGCTGAGTTCAGGAAGGGAATGATGCAGTACATCCACGGCGACCCGCGGTTCAAGCGCATACGCAAGAACACAAGGTCCATGATATACACGTGGAACCAGAAGGAGTTCAATAACCTCCAGCTATGCGAGGATGCCGGGGTCAACAGCCCGAGACCCTACGATTTCATCAGGAACATCCTTGTCATGGAGTTCATAGGGGAGGACGGCATACCCGCTCCCTTGCTAAGGGAGAGGACACCCGAGGACCCGCAGGCGTTCTACGACCAAGTAACCGTTGAGATGCAGCTCATGTGGCAAAAAGCGGGAATAGCTCATGGTGACCTCAGCGAGTACAACATCATGGTCCACAAGGAGAAGCCAGTTATATTCGACGTGAGCCAAGCCATGCTCACAATTCACCCGATGGCCGAGCCCCTCATACAGAGAGACATACAGAACGTAAATTACTTCTTCAAGAGAAAAGGAGCAGAAGTTAGAGACCCTGAAGAGTTAAAGGAGTGGATAACAGGTGGAACAGAAGACCTTTATTAGAATCCCGGGAGACCGTATCGGCGTCCTCATAGGAGCCGATGGCAAGACCAGGCGAAGAATCGAGTCAGCCTTTGGAGTTAAAATCACCGTGGAGAGCGAGTCAGGGGGCGTTACGGTCAAGGTTAACGAGGACCAGCCGGACGTGTCCGTGATGTTCACGGTCAAGAATATAGTCAAAGCCATCGGGCGGGGGTTCAACCCCAAGAAAGCCATGACTCTTCAGGACGAGGACAACGATCTCATCGTCATTGATCTTGAGGAGTTCGTGGGCACCAGCAAGAACGCCCAGAACAGGGTTCGGGGCAGGATAATCGGCAAGGAGGGCAAGAGCAGAGAGCTCCTGGAGGAGCTAACTAATTGCCTGGTCAGCGTCTACGGTGGAACTGTTGCGGTGATAGGCCCTTACGAGATGTTGCAGGTGGCAAAAGAGGCTGTTGAGATGCTCCTCAATGGAAGTTACCACAAGACGGTGTGGAATCATCTATATGCGTATAGACGTAAGATGAGAAAAGAAAAGGGCGAGCTCTGGTACGAGCCCGCCCGCAGAAGGACGTAAAGCAACTTGGCGCAGCCTGAATATCAATCGATGAGTCCGTCAGACTTTTTCTACCGCAACAGGGAGATAGCGGGCTTCAGCAACCCCAGCAGGGCCACGTACACGGCCGTGAGGGAACTCCTTGAGAACAGCCTTGACGCGGCCGAGAGTCTTGAGGTCCCGCCCAACATCTTCCTACGCATAAGCGAGGTCGCTGGACAGACGGAGTCGGAGACCAAATTCTACATTATGAGAGTCGAGGACAACGGCACAGGAGTCCCGGCGGATCATATACCAAGTGCCTTCGGCCAAATATTCTATGGCAGCAAGTACGAGCTCAAGCAGGCAAGGGGCACGTTCGGTCTAGGAGGAACCATGGCGGTACTCTACGGCCAGATAACCACCCACGAGCCGGTCAAGATCGAGAGCAGCACGGGCGGCGATATCCATGAGTTCATCATGAACATCGATATCCAGAACAACCGCGCCAACATATTCAAGCACAATATCCGCCAGAACCCCACGGGCTGGAGGGGCACATCTATCGAAATCCAGATGGACGGGGACTATAGCCGTATCATGCACAGACTCATCGAGTACCTGAAGCAAACAGCAATGGTAGTCCCCTACGCGGACATCACGTACATTGACCCAAAAGGCAGGCTCTACAAGTACGAGCGGGGCACGGACACATTGCCGCCACTGCCCCAGCCGGTAAGACCACATCCCCACGGCATCGACGTCGAGATGGTCAAGCGACTGATATCCACTGATAAAAAGTCCAGAAACATGAAGTCCTTCATGATGGAGAACTTCCAGGGAGTAGGCGCAATTACTGCTGAAAAGTTCCTAAAGTCTGCTGATATCAACCTGAAATCGAAACCGAAGACGCTATCCTCGGAGGAAATGGTCAGGATCGTCAGGGCTACGAAGGACTATGAGGGTTTCAAACGACCTATCGCGAGCTGCCTGAGCCCCATTGGGGTAGAGCTGTTTGAGACAGGCATCAGCAAGGAGCTTGGTATCTCCGAAGATGACTACCTAAAGGTGGTTACCAGGAAGCCCAGCACCTACCTCGGATATCCATTTATTGTGGAGGCAGCGGTCGCAGCGGGCAATACCATTAGGAAGAGCCACGGTCCTGGCATTCACATCTACAGGTTCGCCAACAGGATACCGCTTCTCTTTGATGAGGGAAGTGGAGTCATCTGGAAGGCGGCCCACAAGAACATCAATTGGAAGACTTACAGCGTGGAGAAGGACACCTCCATAGTTATTGCGGTCCACGTCTGCAGCACCAAGATCCCGTACAAAAGCGTAGGCAAGGAGTTCATGGCTGACCAGCCTAATGTGGAGAAGGAGGTCACAAACGCCATCAGGGAGGCGGCAAGGGGTGTTAGGAGCTACATCAGCAAACGAACTAGGATCCAGCGGGAGAAGCGAAGGCTCAACATATTTAACAACTACCTGCCAGTTATCGCACAGTTCGCCACAAGGCTCAGCGAAAAAGAGGAAATGCCGGACATCACCCCGCTCCTCACGGCCGTGAGCACAGTTATCCCGGAAGAGAAAAGCACCCTAGCGGAGGTACCTCAAATTGTCGAAGAAAGTTCAGAGTGACGCAGAGCGCAAGCGCGAGACCATGGAGAAGAGCCTCACCCAGATGGGTCAGCTCATCTACGACCAGATCCAGAACAGGGAGTTCCCATGGATACACATGCAGAGCCGCAGCACTGACAATATTATATATGACCCGGATGAACGGCAGTACATCCTCGGCCCACGCATGATCAGGCGGCATAGCAGGAACATCAGGCATATCAGGCCCTTCACTCAGCTCGTGTGGACCAGCTGGTTCGCAAAGGAGCTCGTGAGACTGCGGAAGACCAGCACTTTGAGGGAGGTCTATTACTCGGCCAGAGGCCAGCGTGACATCGAGTACAGTGGCCAGCAGGAATCAGACAATATAATCACAGACCTTGAGGTAGCGCTAAACAGGGCGAGGGAGGACTTCCACATTTTCCCAGAGGAGCGATCATCAATATTCGGCGACCTCACCATCGAGTACACTGTTCCAGGGTACGAGGGGCGGAGGATGAACCTCACGGATCACCCTGACGGCGCCATGATCGGCCCTGCGGTGACCAGTAGTGACTTTATTGAGACGACTGCAGACAAGGTTCTGGTTGTCGAGAAAGGCGCAATGTTCACCAGGCTCGTCGAGGAGCGCGCACACGAAAAGTTCAACGCCATACTGATCCACACGGCTGGGCAGAGTCCCAGAGCTACAAGAGGAATCATCAACAGGCTCAGCAAGGATCATGGGTTACCCGCATACATCTTCACTGACGCGGACCCATGGGGACTGCACATCGCAATGGTCATAATAAGTGGCTCTGCAAATGCAGCGCACCTCAGAGGACTCAGTACGCCCTCCGCCCGGTGGATCGGGGTTAACGGGACTGACATCATCAATTACAAGCTACCCACTGAGCCCCTCTCTGATTTTGACAGGAAACGCCTGACCGAGCTCAAGAGGGATCCCAGGTACGTTGGAGAGATGTGGCAGAAGGAGTTAGATATCCTCATCGAACTTGACCAGAAGGCCGAGCTGGAGGCTTTCAGTAAGTTCGGCCTCACCTACATCGTTGACGAGTACCTCCCAGCCAAGTTGGGAATGTAACCCTTTTTTATCTCATCGACACATCCAACAGGTGAACGCCTATGGTGGACTTACCTAAACTTGATTTCATAGGATTCGCCTCAGTGCTGGCGGGTATCGTATTCCTTTTAACGGGATTACTGCTCGTTGTCAACACAGGCAGCACGATCCCAGACCCCGTGAACCCCGCGTTGATGAACCTGATGGGCGTTGTAACCGCTATCACGGGTTTGATGCTGCTGTTGGCTCGAGATGACTGAACTTGGCTGTTAAAGGCGTAATCATGGCGGGCGGAATGGGCACCAGGTTCAAACCGCTCTCTAATTATCTCCAGAAATGCATGATTCCCATTGGTGACCAAGAGAAACCTATCCTTGAATATATAATCAGGCTGTACAAGCACCACGAGATCAACGATATGGTTCTCTTGGTAGGATACAGGTACCTCCAGATTGAGAACTACTTTGACAAGGGGGAGAGGTTCGGAGTCAACCTTGAGTACGTCCAGGACAAACCCGGGTGGAAAGGAAGCGCCAACGCCATCCTAAACGCCTACAAGGAGGGCGCGCTGACGGGCGACGACACATTGGTGGTATACTACGGCGACATAGTCTCAAACATCGATCTGGGAAAGCTCCTTGAACAGCATAAAGAAACAGGTGCCCGTGTGACCCTGGCACTCACCACTGGTCTCAAGATCAACGAGGGCGTGGGAACAATCGAGGGGAACTGGATCACGGAGTTCAAGGAGAAGCCACGTCTTGACTTGCGAGCCACCATCGGGATAATGGTGCTGAACGGTTCAGTGGTCAGTGATATGGAGAAAATGCACGATGAGGGGCAATATCAGAGCTACGACCTCATGGGAGATGTCGTACAGCAAATGGTCCACGACGACGAAAAGGTAGCCGCGTATCAGACGGATGCCTTCTGGTACGATGTGGGTAGCATCGAACGCTATGAACGTCTGAGCAACGAGCAGCTCAGTGAAGAACTCGGCTACCTACTTTAGCATCAAATTTCTTAAATAATCTACGGGTTCATCTAGCGACGAGTGTTATATGAAAGCCCTTGTCCTCGCAGGTGGATTTGGGACTCGGCTCAGGCCGTTGAGCTGTAGCAGACCCAAGATGCTTTTCCCAATTGCCAACAAGCCGTTGATTGATTACACGTTAGAAGCTCTTTCCAAGGAGGAGAGTGTCGATACGGTCATCCTTGCCGTCTACTACATGGCGGAGTCATTGGTACGATATCTTGGCCCCACCAAGTATGACCTTGGGATACTTTACTCAAGGGAGCAGCGACCCCTAGGCACTGGTGGACCCGTCAAGAAGGCGAAAGACATGCTGAACGGCGAATCCTTCATGGTGATGAACGGGGATCTCCTCACTGATTTTGATTACAAGAGGTTAATCGACTACCACAAAGAGAAGGGCGGAATCGCCACAATAGCGTTGACCCAAGTTAATGACCCGTCAAGGTACGGTTCAGTCGAGCTTGACTGGGAGGGCAGGATCACGAGGTTCGTCGAGAAACCCGAGTTCGGCAAGGCCCCAAGCAACCTCATCAACGCGGGTATCTACATCATGGAGCCCGAAATATTCGATTACATCCCGGACGGACGCAAGGTCCGCATTGAGACAGAGGTATTCCCCAAGCTTGCCGAGGAGCAGAAACTCTACGGCTTCGAGTCTCACGGCTTCTGGATGGACATAGGCGAGCATCATGACTATCTGAGCGCGAATGAGAGAGTGTTGGAGCGAAACAACCTGAATGAATGCGGCGAGAAAACACAGATCGCCCCATCAACCGTAATCAAGAAACCATGTAACTTTGGCGACAACGTGAGGATCGGAGCGGATTGCGTGATAGGCCCCAACGTTTCTCTTGGTAATAATGTCCAGATCGGCAAAGGATGCAAGATTGAGAACAGCGTTGTCTTTGAAGGGGCAACAATAGAGGACTATAGCAGCGTCAAGGGCGCAATCCTCGGTGAGAACAGCGTCCTGGAGCGATGGGTCAAAGTGGAGTCAGGTAGCCTCGTAGGTGATTATGCCCAGATATCGGACGGCGTCACCATCACCGAAGGAGTGACCATCTGCCCAAGCAAGACCATAGAGGAAAGCATCCTGACCCCCAAACAGGTGATGTGATGAAGTTATTCGGTTCAAACGGGGTAAGAGGCGTAGCCAACGAGGAGTTCACCCTTGAGCTTGCTTCAAGCTTGGCTGCGTCAGCGGGAAACCTGATGGGAAAGGAAATAGGTGTCGGCAGGGACGGCAGAACCACCAGTCCCATGTTCAGGGACGCCATAGTGAGCGCGTTGCTCAGCATTGGGTGTAACGTCCATGATTTCGGACTCGTAACAACACCCGGACTCCAGTTCATGGTCAGGGAGAAGGGCTTGAACGGAGGGGTAATGATCACTGCAAGCCACAACCCGCCACAGTTCAACGGGGTAAAGATGATCTACCATGACGGCGTCGAGGTACCGAAGCCACTTGAGGCGGAGATCGAGGCTCTCGTGGCAAAAGGTGGACCACCTAGATGCGAGTGGAACGAGGTAGGATCAGTCTACCACCACGATTATATCGACACATACACGGATTCAGTCATCAGCCACGTTGACATCGAGGCAATCAAGAAAGCAGGGCTATCAGTTGCGCTGGACCTGGGAAACGGTGCAGCCGTGTTTACTGCCCCAGTTGTTGCCAGCAAGCTGGGATGCAAACTCTATACAATCAACTCGGAGATCGACGGCTCTTTTCCAGGAAGGGGAAGCGAGCCGACGCCAGACAACCTCGTGGACCTGAAGGAACTCATCAAAGCAACTGGGTCTGACTTGGGAATCGGTTACGACGGCGATGGCGACCGATCAATCATCATTGATGAAAACTCAAACGCTGTTTGGGGTGACAAGTCTCTCAGCCTCGTGGCTCAGGAGTTCATGAAAACTCACCCCGGCGAGACATTAGTAACCGCCATCAGTAGCTCACCGAGCATCGAGAAAGTCGTCGCAAAGTACGGCGGTAAGGTCCACTGGACCAAGGTGGGCAGCGTACTTGTGAGCAGGGCCATGGTTGAGAACGGGTACAGGATCGGCGGCGAGGAGAACGGAGGCATCATGTATGGCCCCCACCTTGAGGTGAGGGACGGATCAATGGTGCTCGCGTTGATGCTCCATTATATTGCCACCAGAAAGAGGCCCCTATCAGAGCTCATAGCAGAGCAGCCAAACCTGTTCAAGGACAAGGACAAGACTCCGTGCCCGAACCACTTGAAAGAAGAGGTGCTTGAAAGGCTCGTGACAAAGGTAGACGCTCCAGAGATCAGTACAATGGACGGCGTCAAACTTGTCTACGGTGACGGCAGCTGGATCCTGTTCAGGCCCAGCGGCACTGAGCCCATATTCAGGCTATACGCTGAGTCAGTCAGCGAGGAAAGGGTCAGGGAACTCATTGACAGCCACAAGGCGATAGTAAAGGAAGTTGTTGACGAGCTCAGCGCTGCATAGAGCGGGCCAGGTCAAGCAGGCTCTTGTAGGGGTCATCTGATTTTACGACCCCACTTGCCACAAGGATACCCCTTGCACCCAAATCAAGGGCGGCTGAGGCGTCTTCCCCATTTGTGATACCCGCACCGCATAGGACGATCACGTTGGGATTCACAGAGTGTACACCCTTAACTGATCCAGATACTACCTCAGGCTGGGCTTTGGAGACTGAGATCCCCGAGCCTATGAGCTCGGATGGCTCTATGGCGATGACATCTGGGTTGAACAACGCAATCCTCTTCGCGGTTTCTACAGTGTCCGCGCAGACGCATGTGAACAAATCCACCTCTTTCGCCCTTTGTATCGATTTTTCGATAACGTCCAGCGGTATCTGATGCTCGCTGTGGTTCAGCAGGGTCCCGTAGCAGCCTGACTCGGCCACTGCCTCTGGCAGGATATGCCCCGTGTTTCTCCCGGGGTAAACTGGATCGATGTGCTGAGAGAAAACTGGAACCTCGCTCGCATCAACCAGGGCCTGGATGTCAAGAGCCTGTGCGGCTAATGCAATACTGATACCTGTTTTCTCGCATACTCGTTCAGCGACACGGGCGAAATCCAGGGCTTTCTGACCTGTAGATCGCTCGTAGGTCTTGAGGTTGAGCAGGATCAGGGGGTAAGTTAAAACTCCAACGGACAACGCAATCAACGTGAATTGTGGTGATTCATCGTATTAATGGTTACGAGCCGCCAAGTCTTATAGAAGTTCAGCCCGATTCAATTACTACCATGAAGCTTGACGGCCCAGTTATCCGATCAGGTCCACCAGGGCCCAATGTTACCAAGGTGCTGGAAGAGGCAGGGCTGGGTCCCGAGGATTATGGCTCACCCCTAGTCGAGCGAGCCGAGGGTATATACATCGAGGACCCTGACGGGAATGTGTTCATCGACCTGATTTCAGGCAGGTGTATCACAAATACAGGCCACAGTCACCCGAGGGTCATAGAGGCGATCCAGAAACAGCTATCAAGAGGCTTTCACTGGCAAACAGTCGAGATGTACTCGCTTGCTGACAGGCTCGGCGAGATGACCGGACTGAACCCGTGCCAAGTTTACTGGAGCCAGGCGGGGAGTATGGTTAACGAGTTCGCGATCAAGGCAGCGAGGAGAATCACCAGAAGACCAAACATAATCAGCTTTACAGGGAGCTACCACGGCTCAAGCATGGGGGCAATCAGCCTCAGCGGCTACGATCCTGCAATGACGAGACATTACAGCCCAATTCTGCCGGGAATTTTCCACGCCCCATACGCCTCCTGCTACAGATGCCCGTTCAAACATGACGTAGAGACTTGCGACTTAGCGTGCCTTGACTACATCAATGACGTGATGTTCAACACATACGTTGCCCCAGACGAGGTGGCCGCGGTTTTCGTGGAACCTATACAGGGCGACGCGGGTTGGCATATTCCACCTGACGGTTGGCATCAGGGACTGAGAAGGATATGCGATGACCACGGCATCCTTCTTGTTGTTGACGAGGTTCAAACTGCCTTTGGTAGGACAGGTAAATGGACGGCAATGGAGCACTGGGGTGTTCAGGGAGATATTGTGCTTCTCGGCAAATCAATGGCAAGCGGAGTCCCATTGAGCGCGGCGATTCTCTCGAAGGACATACTGGAGTCAACGGACTCGGAGCCGATCCCAATCCACGCCCAGAGCTTCAGCGGGACACCCCTAGGGGTAGCCGCCACTCATGCAACAATGGACGTGATAAGAGACGAAAAGTTGTGCGAGAACGCCGAGAAAATGGGCGAATATATAATGAAACGGTTAATCGATCTCATGGAGACGTACCAGTGTATCGGAGATGTACGCGGACTGGGGCTTCTCCTGGGCGTCGAGATAGTGAAAAACCGGGAGAAGAAGACACCGGATCCGGAGATGGCTAGTAGGATATGCGGTGAGGCGTTCAAAAGGGGGCTGTTCGTGCTCAACATGGGTAGCTACGGAGGCAAGGCATTGAGGATAGCCCCGCCGCTAATCATCAATGAAGAGCAGGTCGATAAATCACTAGAAATCCTTGAAGAATCAATGAGAGTCGCTCAGGGATTATAAGCCCTGATGTAGTCCTCGGTAGCTGCCAAGTAATCCTCGATATCCTTCTCGGTGTGTGGGCTGCTGATCCAGCTGTGACTAACCGTGGGACTCAGATAGATGATACCCGACTCAAGCATGTGTCGAAAGTACGCCCTTGTAGCCGGGATATCGTTCCTTGCCGTATCACCTGCGTTCAAAGGCTTGTCTTTCTGGAAATGGATTCCAAACGTTGAGCCTACGCCTGTTACAGAGACTGGTATATCGTGCCTTTCGAAAATCTCTTGGAGTCCTTCCCTCATCTTTTCGCCTAGGGAATCGATGTGCCTGTGAATGCGGCCAGTCTCAAGGGCATCGATAGTTGCGGATCCAGCAACCATGCTGATTGGATTCCCAGTGAAGGTTCCACCGTGGGCACTCCTCTTCTCGGGGTCTGGATACTTGTTGTGGTCGATCATTTCCATGATCTCGACGGGGCCGCAGAAGGCTCCGACGGGGAATCCCCCGCCTATCACTTTACCCATGAAGGTCAGATCGGGCTTAACGCCGTAGTAACCCTGGGCACCACCTGTACCAAGCCGAAAGCCCGTGATTACCTCATCGAATATGAGAAGTGTGTCAGTATCGTCACATATTTCCCTGAGACCCTCAAGATAACCAGGCTCAGGAGTGAGGAAACCAGCAGCACCCATCACCGGCTCAAGGACGATACAGGCTAATTCATGATCCTTGGCCATCTTCTCGGCTGCTTCCAGGTCATTGTATGGCACCGCGTATGTGTCCTCGATCACCTTGCTGTTGAGCCCCGCTGACTCTGATCTCCCATACGGCTGGCCGACGTACGCATGGAGGCTGTCGTAACCCCCGTGCCAACCTCCCTCGATCTTCAGCATCTTGTCCCTGCCAGTGTAGGCTCGCGCCAGCCTAGTCCCATACATGTTTGCTTCGGTTCCGCTGCTGGTGTACCTCACCATATCGGCAGATGGGACGTGTTTGACTATCCTCTCAGCCAGCTCTATCTCATGCTCGTGGCTGAACCCGTAATGTGTCCCGTAGGGGAGCTGTTTCATAACGGCATCGATGACGACATCTGGTGCATGCCCCAGGATCAACGCGCCGTGCCCAACCCAGTAATCAGTGTACTCGTTGCCGTCAACGTCGGTTACGGTGACACCCTTTGCCTTCTTCAGGTAGAACGGGTATGGCGGTAACGCCCTGATTCCGTAGCTCACACCCGCGGGTAGTACCCGGTTCGCTCTCTTGTAGAGCCTCCTGGAGTTTGATGTGCGTTCCTCATAGCCTGTCATCGATGATACCCGTGAAATACTCCACGTTTTTTGTATAAAGGTGAGGCGGTGTTCAGTGTAGTTTAAACCGTAGTAATACATTCTACGCCCCGTGAAGCCGGAGAATATCACCGACACCATCGTCCAGCTCAAGGTACCCATGTCAAGGAACCCGCTGGGCAAGACATTCAGCTACCTGCTCAAAGAGTCCAGGACACTCATAGACACAGGCGTGCCCTCCGAAGAGGCGTACACCGGGCTCAGCGACCAGCTGGAGCCATATGGACTCAAGCCAAAGGACATCGAGCGCATAATCATAACCCACCTTCACAATGACCACATCGGGCTCGCCCAAATACTCCAAGAAGACGGGATTGAGATATGGGCAGGCTCAGCTGCCAAGGAGAGGCAGGAGATGATGGTCAACGAGTGGGACAACCTCTACGAGAACACACTCAAGGAACTGGACCTCTTCGGCGGACAACAGTACAAGCACAACATCACCAAGAACAAGTACGTCTTCAAGAGCGACGTAAAACCCATGCAGATCGACAGGTATCTCGCTGACGGTGAGAAGTTCACCCTGGGTGACCTTGACCTTGAGGTGATATGGACACCCGGCCACAGTTACGAGCACATCTGCCTACTCAACCAGAAGAACAGAATCCTATTCAGCGGCGACCACGTGCTACCAAAGATCACAAGCCACGTTGCCCTCCACAGCTACAGAGACCACGACCCACTTGGAGAGTACCTGTCAAGCCTTGAAAAGATACAGGACGTAGACGTGGACACCATCCTACCCGGCCACGAGTGGACATTCAACGACCTCAAGCCCAGGACCCAGCAACTCATGACTCACCACAGGAACAGGCTGGACGAGATGAAGGAGACCCTTGAGGACGGCCCCCAAACAGTCTACGACGTGGGTAGCAAGGTTCACTGGGACAGCAGGCCATGGCCAGTAATGACATTTTGGACAAAGAGGATGGCAGCCACTGAGACCTTCGCTCATCTATTTTATTTGGAGAAAATGGGTGAGGTCAAGAGGGAGACCAGAAGGGACACCTGGTATTTCAGCCTACCATAGGATCAAAAACCCATATTTTCGCATGAAAATTATTCTAAGTCTACATTGAATAGTCCAAGGAAATTACGTTATAGCGCGCGCGTCCAGAATCTGAACGGCCCTAACGGCTATCTTTATCTCATCTTCAATACTCTGCTGGACTTTGTCAGCGAGTTCCCCGGTTTTCTCACCTAGCTTCATCTCTCTCTTACCTGTTCCCTTGAAGAGATTCCCATCTACGGTACAGATAGCGCCTGCCCTTACACCTCTTATCCCTGCGAGGGTGAACATGAGACTGGCTTCCATCTCGATACTGAGGACGTTTGCCTCGCCGAACATGCGTAATACCTCGTTATTTCCTCCGTAGTAGGCGTCGCTGCTGATTATGATGCCTGGGTGTACCTTGATTCCCAACTCGTCGGCAGCCTGCAGAAGGGCATTAACTACTTGATAGCTGGCCACTGCGGGGTACTCGGTGGCGATGTAGGTTTTGCTGGTTCCTTCCCAACGTACAGCAGCCGTTGCGACCACGATATCTCCGCTATCTAAGTGTGGGACAAGGGCACCTGTCGTTCCTACTCGAATGAATGTGTCTGCTCCAAGGTTCATGAGCTCCTCCATCGCGATTGCAGTTGTCGGACAGCCAATACCAGATGATGTTGAGGTGATCGAGATTCCCTTGGTTTCACCTGTATAAGTTATGAATCCTCGGTACTCTGCTTTCTTCTCCGCTGAATCGAACTGTTTCGCTATCCGCTGGACCCTAGTGGGGTCTCCTGGCATCAAAACGTACTTCGCTACATCATCGATACCGCACATAATATGGGGCTGGATTCTCTTGCTCAATGAAGACTCACTGGTGCTGAATTGTCTCTTGGGTATAAAACCGATACGACAACGCCGTATCGGGTTCAATTATCTTTTGAGAATATCCCCCCTCCCGAAGTGGGAGGAGGGCTCTTGGGGGAGTGTTATCGCCAGACCTTGATTCCACGTTCGTGGAGGTACTGGGCTGCCAGCTCTGCTATGTCTGGTCCCTTGAATGGGATCTTCAGGCTCTTTACTTGACCCATTATGTCACGGTAGTTGATCTCCAGTGGCTTTCCTGCCTTCTGGAACTCGTCTAGGATAGTCTGAGCGACCTCCTCTGCTACCCTGAACTTTGGACTCAACATCTTGTAGTGAAGCTTCAATGCACTACTCACCTCGTCCGGTGAAGCCGTATCAATGGCCCATACCGTTGGCCTCGGACCGCCCTTGCTGCGCTTGACCTTGCTCACCTTTAAAGCGGGGACCAGGACGTTCATGGCACGTAACCTCTTGAGGGCCCGGTAAACCGTTGCCTCTGGCATGTTCAGCTCACACTGTAGCACCCACGCGGTAGATGCACCGTGGAGACAGAAGTAGAGGAAGGTTTCGCTGACCGCGCCGCTAGTGAAGATCTTTTCGCTAAAACTCATGAGCTCCTGAATGTTCTTCAGAGTGGTTGCAAGGTCGTTTTTCTCGTTGAGAAGTAATAATTGCCGGAATACATCTACATATTTGCCGAAGTTAGCATTCCTTACACCCGATTTGGCTACCGAGCGATTTTTATTCTTGTTTATTGTTTTATCTAGGGCTACCGTGCTTGACACTTAATCTAACTCCGGGGCCCCTTTCGGGGCAAGATGTTTACAGCCCCGATATGCTTATAAGTATACTTGATAACAAGTAAACTTGTAAACAAATAAACTGGTGATACAGTTAACATGCCACGAAAAACAGTAGCCATAAGGGGATTAGACACCGAGCTTTACACTGAAGTTTACTCTATGGCCAAAAAAGATGGCAAAAACGTGGCTGACTTAGTTAACAAGGCACTTGATCAATACATCAACAATGATGGATCTGAATCTGTCGCAGTTTTACATGGCGGTGTACTAGCTAATTCCGCTGAATTCATTCTTGCCATCGACGATGACGGTGAAATAAGCCTATCCAAGGAGGATATAAAGGAAATAGCCATAGAAATGGGTCCTTTCGCCATAGAGAGTAATGGAAACCTAACTTTTGAGAAAGACGTTGATAAAAACGCTTTACAGCAAATCTCCAGAATAACTGTTAAGGCAGGTAAAGTTAAGGTTCCAAGGGCAGCGTATGCACAATTCCTAATAAAGTGCAAAATACAAGGAAAACTCGACAAGTATTGAGATCGTTTCTAGGGTAGCAGTAGGGGTTCAAGACAGAAGCTTCGAACCATTCCAGCGAGAGGAAGGGGATCTTACTCTACAGACAAGCCTTTGGTGTACACGTTTACATGTATCAGATTTGTTTGACTTCAGGCTCGCCCCAATCATCGTAGAATGCCATGACGCTGGTATAAACATTGTAATCAATTCTCAAGGACTGGGAGATGGAAGGCGTCATCCTTGGCGGTGCCGCTTTTGCCGGGTTCATCGTGGTGGACGTGAAATATGTTTACAGAGAGATCGGGAAGCCCATAATCGGCTACATGTCCAAGTACTCTGACATGGATACCACCATGAAGGCGCCCAGAAACCATTTCCCTGCTTAGAGGGAGAGGTGGAGGGGGTACGAAGCATAAGATTGGATAAACGAGCTTAAAATCAGGAAGTACCGATCAAGCTACTTTGAGATAGTAGGTGGATTAGTCGAGTTCGCTGAGAACGTCCTGGAGGAATAGGCTATCCAAGACAGGATACCAGAGGCTTAGAGACTCGCGGATATTACAGCAAAAGATACTAGTTCAGTCTTTCAAGGTCCAGCGGGAACTGGTCGTGGGTCTTGAGGTTAAACACAGATAGGACCCCGGGGGTGGGAACTAATTTCATCCTCTTCTGATATGGCGTTTGATCTTGGAAGCTGCCTGCTGAAATCAAGGTCACTCCCTTGTATTTCTTTGACTCGTATATGTGGATGTGGCCCATCAACACCACGTCGGGGATGTGCTTCATTACAAGCCGGTCAACTTGTTCGGGGGCAATTGGCGTTGCTCCCCCGTATGAAGGCGCTATGTGCCTGCATTTGAGGAGCAGCTCAATTGCATTCACCGGGTTCGCGAAATCTTGACCAGGAGTGGAGCCTAGGATGTCAGTAAGCGAACTACCGTGTGCGACTAAAACACGGACGGTGTTTAAATCAATATAAACTGGATTGGGTGCCATGATCACATTTGGGTTAGCGTAAAGCGATGGTGCATAACTCTCTGGGATGACTGGCTGGGGGAGACTTCTCCTCACGGCGTCGTGGTTGCCTGGTATGATGATCGTTTCTATGTGGTCCGGGAACCTGGCGATGAGCTTCGCGGCCTCCTCGTATTGAGCCTTCTGGGTGGGTATAGTGAGCTCGTCAAGCTGGTTCGGATATATTCCAATCCCATCAACAAGATCCCCTGCAATCACGACGTACTTCACGGTGGAAGCCAAGTCTTTACTGGGCTGCGGGCCGAGATCTTGGTTGAGCCATCTGAGGAATTTCTCGAAAAGGTCGTCCCTGAAGTGAGTGCTACCGATGTGCACGTCACCGACAAAGACAACTGACACCGGGTCATTGCTCCTGTGGATATTGTGCATCGGTATATCAGGCCAGTAGAGCTCGTTGGCCACCATCATTTTCTCCCTGAAACGGGTGCCCTCAATGCAAATCACCTGGTCCAAGAGAATCTCTAACCCCTTCTTGAGATTGTCCTCGCCGCTGACCATTACTTGGGTCGTGGTATCAATGTCCTCAAGATCCAAGAACAGGCGGTTGTTCCTCGCGCTCTTCTCCGTGACTATTCCAATAGTTTTGAATTTGGTCTTCAGTGGAAGTTTCAATGCCTGGGCTAACGGGATTGCATCTCTGAGGTCCGGGCGCTGCTTGATGATCGACTCAAGCTGCTTGAACCTGCTGTTGAAGTAGTCGATGTACCCGTTTGAGTTTCCTATTGATTTGGTCATCGGAGGTAAGATTAGATCAAGCACGTTCACTGACTTTTTAGCCAGGATCGGCTTCATCGGTTTGTTTACCTCAGGTTTCTTTGCGAGGAATTCGGCGTCGATTATGAAAATATTGGACTGTCTATAGGCTCTCCTGATAGCTTCTTCCATCAACTGGATTGCCTCCTCAACGGGCATTTCGTTCAGGAGAGTGAAGGCGTCAGGGGTTAGCTGATAGCCCGCCGCCATCGCCTTCTGCACTACTGGAAATAGTTCCTCAGACAGCATTTGGTGTTTACTTCGCCTGTATTACGTAATCTACACGTGCAGGTGCAAAGGTCTCGATGATGATAGCGGGCTCATCACCCGTTGTCTCGAACTTGTGCTCCTCGTGTGGTGAGAGGAACCAAGCTGCCCCGACTATCGCCTTGACTTCCTTGTCTCTTGTGGATAGGGTTCCTGCTCCTGAGATTAGTGTGCCCATCTGTTCGTGGGGGTGTTGGTGCCAGTCAACGACTGACCCGGGATTGATTACAATGTAACATTGTGTGGCGTGCATACCGTTCCCGATTATTCGGATGTCTACTCCTTCAATGGGCTCAAAGCGTGGTGCTTCATCCCAACTAGTTGGTTGAACCATAGAACAGTTTAGGGGTACTATACTATTTGAAGTTAGAGACCTAGTGAGAGATCCTCGTTTTGCTCAAGGATAAGTTCTCTGATCTCCTTGCGGATGCTGTACCTGTATGGCATGCTGCTAGTGTTCCTATCAATGAAGCCCTTTTCATAGAGCTTCTTAAGCAGTCTAGCGGTGTGCTCACGGGTCTTGCTGATGACGTCCTTAATCTCGGGCACCGTTCCTTCTCCAAGGTCAACTATCATTTTGAGGACGTCCATCTCGGTCCCGGTGATCTGCTGGAGGATATTATTTCCCTCTACCGGTATCGGGGCCGTAACGGGAGTCTGTTGGACAAGTCTCGGTTGGGCGGCTATCTTTTGCAAATCCATACGCATGGCCTCTATACTTGTTTCTATGCCGTCAACTCGGTCGGAGAGCTCCATAACCTTCTCAAGTCCCTTCAGTGTGGCGTCTCCCGTCCCGCGCCCCGAGTTCATTGCCTCTCCGGCCATATATTTTGCCTGTAGTGCTTCACGCTCAATTCTGTCAAGCTCAGATTCCATCCTTTTGACCTGTCTAGTGAACCCTGAGCTGATGTTCCGAACAGAGTCCTTGCTGTCCTCGTACTCTGCTTGGGCCATAACGACTCGCTGGTACACTATATAACTGCCGACAATCATAACTACGAAAAGGGACAGAGTGGTGAACAGCATTTCCATTGGGCTACCTGATATGACAGGTGGAGACAGGTTAATTACAGTATCGAAAATGGGAACCATCCAGAGAACCCTCTCTAACTTGTTATCAGGAAAACAATCACGTATTGTTTGGATTGTTTACTTGTTTACATGATAATTCCCAGACTTAGTGTTTAAATTACACAGTTCAACTAGAACTTGATACCCCTTGAGCAGAAAGATCGAGGCAAGGATCAATATTACGGGTAGGGTACAGGGCGTCGGTTTCAGGCCTTTCATCTACAGGATGGCAGCCAGGAACGGTCTTCTGGGATATGTTATCAATCTGGGTGACGCAGGCGTCGAGATCATAGTCGAGGGTACTGAGGACGCGGTCTCTAGGTTCTTGAAGGATGTGAGAGAAAATGCACCGGAAGTATCCGATATTGAGGACTTATTTCACTCATTCAGTCCATTCATGGGAAGGTTTGACCGTTTTATAATCCACAAGAGCAAGATCTCGGATAAAGTTGCATCAGGCATCTATCCACCTGACATCGGGATCTGTCCGGAATGCCTCAGGGATATGGATGACCCAAATGGAAGATGGTTTGAGTATCCGTTCACTGCCTGTGCCTGGTGTGGGCCGAGGTTCACCTCAGTCAAAGCCCTCCCATATGACAGAGAAAGGACTCATATGCACAACTTCCCAATGTGCAAGCACTGCGAAAAGGACTACTATGATCCCTTAGACAGGCGGTTCGACGCCCAGGGTATCACTTGCCATATATGCGGTCCCAAAATGAGTCTCCACAATGCGTCAGGCGAAATTATCGATTCAAGGGAGCTGTTCACGGAAACCGCAAAGCTTCTCATGGAAGGTAACATAGTAGCAGTCAAGGGTATAGGTGGCATACACCTTGTTTCTCTAGCTACCCAGGACGATGTTCTGGAGGAGTTCAGACGCAGGAAGGATCGTAAAAATCAGCCATACGCGTTAATGTCTCCCGATTTGACCTCGATCAGGTCTTTTGCATTAGTTGACAAACTAGAGGAAAGGCACCTTCGTGACTGGAAAAGACCGGTTGTAATACTGAGGAAGAGGTATGGGGTGATCTCGGACTTGGTGGCGCCTGGGTTAAACACTGTTGGCGTGATGTTGCCATACACAGGCATCCAAACGATGCTTTTCAAGCGATTGAATGAACCTGCATTGGTCATGACCAGCGGAAATAGGCGGGGATTGCCTATGGTAATAACTAATGAAGCGGCTTTCGATGAACTTGGAGGTTTGGCAGATTACTTCCTACTTCACAATCGGGATATTATCAACAGGTCAGATGATTCGGTCCTTCGAATTATACATGGAAAAACGGCGTTCACACGTAGATCGCGAGGATACGTGCCAGATCCAATCGATATCCCAATAAGAAAAGGAAGTGGAATCGCACTGGGAGCGGAACTGAGGAACGCTGCTGCAATTGGAATAAACGGCAAGGCATTCATGACGCAGTACTTGGGAGATATAACGAGCCTTGAAGGCGTTGAGTCAGAGAGAAAAGCAGTTCAAAGCATGCGTGATCTTTTGAATATCACATGTAATCCTGATGTGATGGCCTGTGACCTCCACCCAAGCTATATGACATCACAAATAGCCGAAGTGATGTCACAGGAAATGGAAGTTCCACTTGTAAAATCACAGCACCATCATGCCCACATCACATCAGTAATGGCGGAAAACGGTATCAAGGACGAAGAAGTTCTAGGAATCTCATTAGATGGTGCCGGATACGGTGATGATGGGCAAATTTGGGGCGGAGAAGTACTAAAATCGACATATTTAGACTATAAACGGGTCGGTCAGTTGGAATATATCCCAATGCCGGGAGGTGATTTGTGTGCATATTACCCATACAGGATGTTGATTTCATCACTCTCAAAAAGGGTGTCTGATGATGAAGTTCGTGACATCACACTAAATCACATAGACTTGGCATTACCTTACGGCTCACAAGAACGTGACATCATACTAAATCACGCTCGAAGAGAGGGAGTTCTTATGACATCCAGTGCAGGAAGATTTTTAGACTCTGTTTCCGCGCTCATCGGTACATCCCTCAACAGGACGTACGAAGGGGAGCCAGCAATGTTGTTGGAGGATATAGCCACTAAGGGTAACCCGGATTCAATCAAATATGAACCTGATATTCAACTAATAGACGATAAATATGTACTTAATACGTCTAATGTTTTGTATAATCTACTAATTAATAGAAATAAGCATAAAAAGGAAGATATAGCAGCTTACAGTCAAAAATATTTAGCTTATGGCCTTACAGACATAGTGAAAATGCTCCAAGATTCAACAGGCATAACTAAAGTTGCACTGTCGGGAGGCGTGTTTGTTAATAACTATATTACATCTACCATCAGTAAAAGACTAGAAAATGAAGGTTTTACAGTGCTCAGAAATACAGAAGTACCTCCAGGGGATGGAGGAGTAGCGCTAGGCCAGCTCGTGAACTCGCTACATCACGTGATATGATGTGATATCACACCATTTTGATACTTGTGGGTGAAGCCAATTCATTGATCCCAGACACCAATTCATCTTCTAATCTAACAAGGTTTTGTGGATCTATAGTATACTCTCCTGATTCAATCAATGTAGCGTATTCTTTTAGTTTTTCAGCTAAAACTTGATATTCTTCAAACGGTCTTTCACTAAACACTCCCATATAACTCAACAACACCACTGTAAAAATACTCGATACAACATTTTTACGAGCTTGGGCTAATGAACGACTGAAGGAGCCTCTACTCACCCTTTTTTGTCTAAAAAGAGTTTTTTGGTCAAAAGAAACCTTATTTTCTGACATTATGTCCGTAAGAAGATCAATAATAAGTGTTTCAAACTGTGTTCGGGTTAATTGGCTGTTTTTCAATAATAAATCAGTTAAAGGGTCTTGAAAAGTTTTTTCAATGATATTTTGGTATTGTTCAACACCCAATTTCAGTCATTCCCCCTCTTAACTCGTTGCCAACAAGCATAGCCAGCGTTGACAAAGTTGTATACCAGGCATATAAGGTTACTCTCAAGAGTTAAGAATAACGATGAATTGTAAATCAGTCTTAAATATATCAATAGTTTGTGCGTTGGTGTTAATATATTAACATAAAAGTGTAAGAGAGATCGAGGAAATGCTTAACTCTCAACATTTCAACTGTGATATCATGGTCAGCCTAGAAGATTTAGCGATAAACTGCGATGAAATCACACCAAAAATACATAAATTCATACTTAAAACCGTCGAAAAGACTGGTTTAAATGGGGTTACTGTAAATGTGAGCGGTGGAATTGACTCCGCCGTCACTCTACATCTCGCTGTTCAAGCCCTCGGGCCTGAAAAAGTGACCGCCATCACCATCCCCGAATGTGATGTAACGCCTAAACGTGATATCACCGATGTGATGTTACACTGTAAACAGCTAAATCTCACATGTAACACGATAAAAATCACATCCGTATTACATGTGATGCGTGATATCCTCCCAGGATATGATGTCACAGACTACATCACAGGAGGGAACATCCGATCCAGGCTCAGGATGCTAATCGCTTACTATCATGCAAACCTCGAGGGAAAGCTTGTTATAGGAACCTCAAACAAAACCGAGTTGCTCACTGGTTTTTTCACAAAATACGGTGACGGCGGCGTTGATTTTATGCCGCTGGGTAGTCTCTGGAAGTACAACATAAAACAGTTATCCAAATATCTAGAAATTCCTGAGAATATTATCAAAAAGACTCCGTCCCCAGGATTTTACGAAGGCCACACTGATGAAGCTGAGTTAGGAATGAGCTACGACAACATAGACCTCATACTGTACGCTTATGAGAAAGGACTCACCATCAACGAAATCTCTGGGGACCTATCAATTAGTTCATCTGAGGTCTCAAGAATACTGAACAAGGTAAAAGCAAACCAACATAAACGAGCAAATCCACTAGTCTTAAGACTGAGTTAAACACTCAGATAACGTCAGAGGGCTAAATATGGGTCGAAAAAGGCAGAAAGCACCAAATATTATCAAGAGAAGGCTTCCATCACAGTATCTCTGCCCCAACTGCGGTAAGAATACTATTTCTATCGTACTCAAACTGGACGAGGGCATTGGCAGGATAATCTGCGCGTCTTGTAGCCTTAAAAATCAATTCCCAATACCTGAGCACGTCCAGCCGGTTGATGCTTACTGTATCTTCGTCGACAAGTATTATGGCGTCGAGGAGCCGGCCATTCAATGACACGAAAGGTTGAGCAGTACCTTCTCGACCAGATCCAAAAGAAAGGAACAATCCATTTTACACTCGTTGACCCGGACAAATCGTCGGGCTACGACTGTGCTTTGATAGCCGCCGAGGCTGAAAAAGGAGGTACTACTGCAATAATGATCGGCGGGTCCACACTTGCATCCTCTTCAGATCTTGATGACGCTATAAAAAGAATCAAGGAGCACGTCACCGTACCGGTTATCCTGTTCCCAAATGGACCCATGGGTGTGAGCAAGTACGCTGATGCCATCTGGTTCATGTCGCTTCTCAACTCCCAGAACCCATACTACCTGATTGACGCCCAGATGCTCTCCGCACCGATAGTGAAAAAATACATGCTAGAGGCAATCCCAATGGGTTACATCATAGCAGGTGATGGATGCGTTGCAGGATACGTGGGATATGCCAGACCTATCAGTTTCAGGCACCCTCAACTAGCGGTCGGGTATAGCTTAGCAGCAGAGACGCTCGGTATGAGATTCGTCTACCTTGAGGCGGGGTCAGGAGCCATTGAGCCCATTCCACCAACCATGGTTGGGGCTGTATGCAAGTATCTTGATATCCCGATCATCGTGGGCGGAGGCATACGGACTCCCGAGGCGGCCCATGCGGCCAAGACGGCAGGAGCCAGCGCAATCGTGACGGGAACCCTCGTTGAGGAGGAGTCAGAGGTCAAGGAACGCATCAGCGAAATAGTGAAGGCTATCTCAAATTAGCCTATTTCTGCCCACGGCAATTGTTTATAGCAACTAGACTCCATTTGTAAGCACTTAGTATCTAGAATACTCCGAGTGAGCCCAATTGATAGACGTAGAGATGCCGCCCCATTACAAGAAGTACTTCACAGACCTTGAAAACAGGCTCAACCACCTCTACGGGATAGCTACTGAAGCAAGGAAGATGGGGTTGGACACGGTTCTTGAGGTTGACAGCAAGATCACCACGGATATCGCGGAGAGGATTGAGAAACTCATCGGGCCACCGGGCATAACCCAGCGTATGAGGGAGCTGGAGGGCATGGACCGGAGGGAGATGGGTTTCAAGGTGGCCAGGGAGATAGCCCTGGGGCGCTTCGGGACCATGGATAAGGCCCAGGCAGCGGACCAAGCGATACGGACGGCTCTTGCTATCATCACTGAAGGGGTCACCATCGCACCGATACAGGGCATACCCGAGATCAAGATCAAGAGAAACCCGGATGGAACCGAGTTCCTTTCAATGTACTTCGCGGGACCTATCAGACCAGCGGGTGGTACGGCCCAGGCTCTAACCCTTGTAATCGGCGACGTGGTCCGCAAGGCATTGAACCTCGACAAGTGGCAGGGCTCGGAGGACGTGGTGAACCGTTTCATAGAGGAAGTGGAGATCTACACCCGGAGCGTCAGGCGTTTTCAGTACCACGTGACGGATGACGATCTTGAGGTGGCGCTGAAGGCATTGCCGGTCGAGCCCACGGGAGTGAGTACAGACCAGTATGAGGTGTCAAACTACCGAGACGTGCCTGGAATAGAGACTAACAGGCTCAGGGGTGGGGCTCTCATCGTCGTCGTCGACGGCGTCGTCGGCAGGGCAAGAAAGTTGGTGGGCATATGCGAGAAGATAGGCATCGAGGGTTGGGACTGGCTCCACCAGATGGGAAAGAAGAAGGACGACAATGGCGTCGGAAAAAAGAAAACACCTCAGTACATGGACGAGGTCATCGTGGGGAGGCCAGTTTTCGGGTTCCCCAACGCAAAGGGAGGGTTCAGGCTCAGGTACGGCAGGTCAAGGACCACTGGTCTAGCTGCCTGCGGCATGCACCCTGCAACATGGATCGCCCTGAACGGATTCATGAACACGGGGCTCCAGCTCAGGGTCGAATTGCCCGGTAAATCCGCGGCAGTTTGCCCAGTAGACTCAATTGAGCCACCCATAGTAAGGTTGAAGGACGGCTCGGTAATCCAGGTGGTTGACGAGGCCCACGCGTACGACGTCTACGACCAGATCGAGCGCATACTGTTCAACGGGGACATTCTATTCAACGCGGGTGACTTCATCCAATTCAACCAGCTTCTGTTACCCGCAGGCTATGACGAGGATCAGTGGAGGTACGATGTCGAGGATGAGATAACCTCAGTAGGCGAGAAGGTGATTGAGGAGATAACCGGCCTCACCATGGAGCGCATTAATTATCTCCTAAGCGACTTGGTGAAGCCGCCAACGCCCCAGGAGGCTCTTTTATTATCAAAAACAGACATCCCTCTTCACCCTAGGTACACCTACGACTGGCCCATTGTGAAACGCGAGGCCCTGCTGACGCTCAGGAACACCCTGGCTGAGCAGTGGGAGAGCCGATCAGGAGGGATTAAGGTCTCACAGGAGGAAAAGGAGACCCTTGAAGTACTCCTGATTCCACATTCGGTGTCGAACGGAGCTATCAGGTTTGATGAGCCGGACATCATCCTTGAGAAATGCCTTGCACTGGACCACCGCTACGTGGAGGCAGAGGCGGAGGAAAGCCTACAGCAGGTAAACGAGTGGGCAGGTATGTCGGTCAGACAAAAATTCTATGTGTATGTAGGAGCAAGGATGGGACGACCTGAAAAGGCAAAGGAACGCAAGATGACCCCGTACCTCCACTGCATCTTCCCCGTGGGGAATGGGGGAGGGCCTCAGCGGAACATATCGAGGACCAAGAGAGGGGACAAGGTGCGTGTCGAGATGGCGAAGATCAGCTGCCCGGAGTGTGGCTTCCCTGCCATGGGCCCCGTCTGCGATAACTGCGGATCATACACGGTAATGGAAAAACGGTGTCCAAGGTGTAACACGCCCCAGAACGGGGAAAGATGCCCGAGATGCAAATCAAAAATAGTTCCATACGGGTGGACTGAGATCGATCTCCGTGTACAGCTGGAGGCTGCTAGAAAATACATCGGAGGCAGCATCCCGGACAAGATTAAGTGCGTGAAACGCCTAATGAGCGACAAAAAGATGCCTGAACACCTCGGGAAGGGTATACTGAGGGCCCGGTACGACCTCAGCGTCTTCAAGGATGGCACCCTCAGGTTCGATCTCACAGATATCCCACTCACACACTTCACGCCAGACGAGGTAGGGACCCCGGTCGAGAGGCTCGTGGAGCTGGGGTACACAGTTGACATGTACGGCTTGCCCCTGACGAGGGGAGACCAGATGCTTGAGCTGTTAGTACAGGATATCGTGCTCCCCGAGGACTGCGGCGACTACCTTGTCAAGGTATCGAAGTTCCTCGACGATGAGCTGCGTGACTTTTACAAAATGGACTCCGAGTACAACATAGCCTCCAGAGACCAGGTCGTGGGAGAAATTGTATTTGGTATGGCGCCCCACACAAGCGCAGCCATCGTGGGCAGGATCATAGGCTGGACGACGGTGCGAAATTGCTACGCCCACCCGTACTGGCATGCTGCCAAGAGAAGGAATTGCGACGGGGACGAAGACGCCATAATGATGGCCCTTGACCCGCTTCTCAACTTTAGCAAGGCGTACCTCCCAGAGGCCAGCGGAGGGCTCATGGACGCACCGCTGTTCGTTATACCAAACCTGAACCCCAGCGAGGTGGACAAGGAGAGCCACAACGTTGATGTCATCGCCCGGTACCCTCCTGAGTTCTACACTATGAGCATGAGGAACGCAGGACCGAACGAGTACGGCCCGCTCGTGGACACGCTTGGGGGCCGTTTGGGCACCGCTGCACAGTACACGGGTCAGTACTACACCCACGAGTGCTCCAACATCAACCTGGGAAGTCAGCTGGGAGCCTACAACACTCTACAGTCAATGCTTGACAAGCTGGAGAGCCAGCTAGACCTCACAAAGAAGCTCAGGGCCGTGGAGGGCAAGACGGTTGGCCTGAAAATACTCAACAGCCACTTCATGAAGGACATCGTGGGCAACCTCAGGGCATTCACCAGGCAAAAGTTCAGGTGCAGCAAGTGCAACAAAAAGTACAGGAGACCACCGCTGAAAGGGGTCTGCGACCGCTGCGGAGGGACAATACTCCAGACGGTGTACAAGGGAGGCATCACAAAGTACCTCAAGGCAGCCAGGGATATTATCTACAAGTATGATCTAGGTGATTATTACGTGGACAGGATCAGGCTTGTGGAAGAGGAGATTGATTCACTGTTCTACGAGGAGTCAGAGGAGGAGACCCAGAACCAGTTCAACCTCATGGCATTCATGAAACCGAAGGCCAAGGACTAGCTCGGAAAGGTTATTATTATACTCAGGAGATAGCTCAGTCGAACAACAATGAGCAAAAAGAAAAAACAGCAAAACACGGGCATGCCGCAGAGCAGCGCTGGCCTGATGAGGTTCTTCCAGGACGAGACCAATGGCGTAAAGATTCCGCCGGAGTTCGCGTTAGGGGCAGCTGTCGTGCTCATTGCAGCAGTTATAGCGGCGAGGATTTTCTTCCCAATCGTGTAAACGCCCTAATAGGGTAAGTTTACTGATTCAAGGAAAAAGGATGCTCGATGATCGAAAAACCAAAACGCGATTTAGTAATTATGGGTGTGAAACCCATCATGAACTACGTAGTCGCATGCATGACCCTGTTCAACGACGGGAACGATACCGTCAGGATAAGAGCACGGGGAAAGCACATAAACAAGGCAGTGGACACTGTTCAGTTACTGCGCAGGGTCTTCCTCCGGGACCTTGTTGTACGAAAGTCCAAAATAGGCACTGATCTTCTGATACGTGATGACGGAAACGAGGCGAAGGTATCTACAATAGAGATAGTAATTGCTTCCAGCTAAGCAGTTTTTTAAACCATTAGAGATACCCTTGCTCGACAACGATGACATATCCAAAGATCAAGGTCACTCCGCCGGGTCCCAAGGCCATGGCGATTGTAGATAGGGATGCGGCGGTCATTTCCCCCAGCTTTGGCAGGGCTTACCCACTGGTGGTTGAGAGCGCAGAGGGAAATATCGTCACGGACGTTGACGGCAACGAGTACATTGACATGAACGCCGGGCTGGCGGTCTGCAGCGTCGGGCATGGACACCCAATAGTCAAGAGAGCCATGAAGGATCAGATTGACAAGTTCATTCACTACAGTTATACTGATTTCTTCTATGAGGATTATGTCCAACTAGGAGAAGAGCTAGACAAAATTGTGCCAATTGAAGGCCCAACAAAGACGTTCTACGGCAACTCTGGAGCAGAGGCAATCGAGGCGGCTATGAAGGTTGCAAGATGGCACACAGGCAGGCAGGGATACATCGCCTACATAGGCAGCTTCCATGGGAGAACCTTGGGTGCGGTAAGCCTCACGGCGTCCAAGCCATACCAGAGGCGCAAGTTTGCACCTCTCATTCCAGGCGTTCATCACGTTCCATACCCATACTGTTACAGGTGTCCATTCAACCTAGAGGAAAAGAGCTGTGACATGGCATGCGTGGACTACATCGATGACTACCTGTTCCACAAGTACGTGGCACCAGAAGAGGTCTCCATGTTAATGGTTGAACCAATCCAGGGAGAAGGCGGTTACGTTGTTCCACCCAAAGCATACTTCCCCAAGCTGAAGAAATTGCTAGACGAGCATGGAATCTTGTTCGCGGTGGATGAGGTACAATCAGGCGTTGGCAGGACAGGTAAATGGTTCGCAGTTGAGCACTGGGATGTCAAACCAGATATCGTCGTAGGTGCAAAGGGCATCGCAGCGGGTATGCCTCTTGGATACATGACCAGCAAGGCAGAGATACAGAACTGGACGCCAGGTAGCCACGCGTCAACATTCGGTGGCAACCCCGTCAGCTGTGCAGCAGCCATGGCAGTACTGGACATCATAAAGACAGAGGACCTGCTGAAGAACGCAGAGGTCGAGGGTGGCTACATCAAGAAGCGCCTTGAGGAGATGATGGAGACACACCCAATGATAGGCGATGTTCGAGGTAAGGGGCTAATGGTTGGAGTTGAGATAATCAAGGACAAGGACTCCAAAGAGGTCGCTCCAAATGAAACCGAGGAGATCATGATGGACTGCTTCAGGAAGGGACTGGCCATCGTGAACTGCGGTGTAAACGTCATCAGGTGGATGCCACCGCTGACCATCACGCGGGACTTGATTGACCCTAGTCTTGAGATCTTCGAGAAGGCGTTAAGTAAAATCGAGGCCGCTTAGGCTCCAATACCCCTTTTTAATAAATATATTATTAAATTAAGATAGATTAGGGTTTTATTCCTTCTCTACTATCATTTTGGTAAAGTTACCGGAACTGGCCTGAATAAGTCCGTCAAAGGGCTCCCTGATGTTCATGTACTCAAGCCTGACCTCGGCTCCCGCCGTCAGATCCATGGCCGCCTCGGCCAAATCCCTCCACAGACTGACCCTTGCCTCGCCAGTACCATCGTCGATCCTAAAGTTGGTAACAGTTGCAGGGCCTCTTGACGTGTCGATGTCCCTTTGGACAGGGTCATCGAGAAGCTGCCCCCGGATACTGATGTTCTGACGACCCTCCACCAGATCAATGATGTCGGTCGTCTTCCGCTCAAGTTCGGGGATATCCATCTCAAAGTCCTCGGGGTTGATGTGAAGTCTGCCGTTCCGGCCCACGTTGAGGTCGATGCCTCCATACCCTGCCCTCGTGTAACCGTTCTCAACCACGATTGTGGTTCCCTCATCCATCTCCTCAGCCTTGTCGGCATCATCGTCCCACATACTGAGCCTAACTGTGCCCGTATCATCCTCAAGCAGCACGGACCTCACCTTTCCCTCTGTCCCATCTCGCCTGACGAACTGACGCTCCTCGCTCACCTGTGTAGCGATGCCCGCGACGTTGACGCTGCCCATGCTCTCGCTGAGATTCCCGATCTTTGTCCAGAACGGTACCGCGTCCACTGGTTTGTCGTTTTTCTTGACTATGTTGATTGCCGTGTCCCATCCCACATGAACCTCGGGGCTTCCCGTGTTCCCTGTCCGAACGTTGCCGCTGATAACCCTGATACGAGTCCCTCGCTCAATGCTCCCATACTCCTCGGTACGATCATCCCAGAGGACCAGGTTGATCCTGGCCCCACCCTCTTCAAGCACCAGCCTGCTAACCCTTCCCTCGGACCCGTCCTTCCTGTTGAACGTGTTGACTGGGAAGCTGTCCATGACAACGCCCTCCAGGTGTGTGGGTCCCTCCGCGTGTACATCAGCAGGCGTCAGGAAGAAAGAGTCAAGGGACGGAAAGTCTTCTTCAACAGCGTCCATTGGCTCCATGAATAGCTGGCCGCGGTTTCCCACGTTGACCTCGATGTTGCCCCTGCGCTCCCTGCTGTACCCGTGGAGTAGCCGCACTATCTTACCGGGATCAAGCTTCGACGCCTCCACATGATCGGCCTTCTCGTCCCAGAATACCAGGACCGCGGAACCGGTCTTGTCCCCGAGGATCATCCTGAGGACTTTACCCTGCTTCTTGCCGTCCCTCTCGAAGGTTCTGCTGGGGAAAACCTGTATAACCCGGCCTGTAAGGCTGACATCGCTGAGTCCGGGTGTCAGATCGCGTATCTTGAGTTTTGCCTCTATGCGCTCGCCTGCGCCGTTTATGCCCAAGTTGCTGGAAACAAGGTGTGCTGCCGCCTCCTCCGTGAGTAAACCTGCAGCCTTGGCCCTCTCCTTCTCGATTAGCTCCCTGACGGCTTCCTCGGTCAGGTTGGGCTTCAACGCCAATATTTTCTTGATTATATCCTGTGTTGGCATAAACTTCAGAATAGTTTCGTATTAGAGGAGGTAAATAAGTTGTGATTGGGTCACTGTTTTTCCGCGGCAGCTGAGGCGTACATGTGTACAAACGCAAGAATAAGGGCCGTCGCTGACAGCAGCAGAATCGCCGAGTTCGCGAATTCAAACAGCACTGGAATGGACATACTGTAGCTATGACGCGGGTACGTTATTTAGGTTTAGCTCTAGTCCATCACGCTGTACTTTTTCCAGATGGCCGTGAGTTGGTCGTACGACTCGTCATCCTCCTTGATGAGGTCGAAGAAGTCAAGCGCCTCGGCCAGCTTCTGGGCCAGTAGGTGGTAGCAGTATGCTTTCTCCTCGTCAAGGACCCTGAAATAGAAGTCGCTGCAGCTGCAGTAGCCCGCCTTGCTGTAAATCATGTACTCGGCGTTGTTGCCGATGGCGATCCACAGCGCCCTTCCGCTGGGCCTGAAGACGTACTTCTTGACCCTGTTCTCTGTCACGAGGCGCCAAGCGTTGGTGAACCGGTTCCCGAAAACGTCCCTGAGCCTCTGCCAGTTCTGCCTCGATATCTCCTTTTGGGTGCCCAGGTCTCTGAGGACCTGCTCCAGTACGAGGTGTTCGCGCAGCGACGCCATAATGAATACTCGTCCCCGCGCCGTTTATAGCCTCATCCATTGGGTGAATCTTATATTCCGTGGCTCAAGGTGAGTGCTGATGATAAAACTCCTGACTCCCAGCCCCGCGTTGATGGTTGAGTCAGGTGAAAAGGTGATGTTGGTGGCGGACCTGCACCTCGGTATGGAGTACGAGCTCTCAAAGCAGGGAATCAGCATCCCGTACCAGTGGAACAGGATATTGGACGAGTTGATTGTCCTCCTTGATGAGCACAGGCCAGACAGGTTGGTGCTACTGGGGGACGTGAAACACGGGGTTCCAGCCACAAGCTTCTCGGAAAGGAGGGAGATACCACTTTTCTTCAACGCCCTCTTTGAGGCAGTGCCGTTCATTGACATAACCCGTGGGAACCACGACGCAAACATCCAGAAATACCTCCCCGATGAGGTGCACCTCCACACATCCAAGGGAGTAATGTTCGGGGATGACTTCAAGGTAGCCGCCTTCCATGGCCACGCATGGCCCAACCCGGCGGTCATGACGGCGGACGCCATCATCATGGCGCATAACCACCCCACGGTGATGCTTGACACACCCCTCGGTGTGAAGATCACGAGGCCCGCATGGGTCAGGGGCAAGCCGGATATTGAGAGGCTCGCGGCAGCATTCCTGAACCAGGACAACGTTAGGCTCAAGGAGGAAGAGGAGCCCCTCAGCATCTTTGAGGAGGAGTACGGGTTCGAGTGCGGGAGCCCGGAGATCATCGTGATGCCCACGTTTAACGACATCCTGGGAGGGTTGCCCGTAAACTCAGAGGCCCCAGAGAGCCTGCTTGGACCGTTGTTCAGGAAAAAACTGGTGGACATGGACACCTTTGACGCGTACATGCTTGACGGCACGTTCATGGGGAGTATCGGCTTCCTCAGGGACCGCCTTGAGGGAAGAGTGTGAGGAAACACACATCCACCACGTTATTACCAAATTCAGCTTCTTGATGATAGTCGCCCAATAGGGACGCCATTGAGCCCGAAAGGGCTTCCTTCCCCATTTAATTCTCAACACAGGCAATAGCATCTGAATGAATACCGCCCCTATACTTTGAATCCTTCACGGACTCTCTGATACCTCTTGTTCCTTCTTGCGCGGTCCAGGATCGCGTCGAGTCCTTCATCGCTGATGTTTCCCAACACGGTTTTTTCGTACCGAGGGGTCCGCAACAGGGCATTCTTAACGTTTGCCAACGTGTCATCGGGGGGATTAGGCACCCTTTTTTAACCGTCATTCAAAATAATATCTGATTTAATATGGGATCAAAAATAGGTGACAAGGTCCAGTCTGCAGACTGGAAGAGCGAGAAACACGTACCGGCCATCACAGGCCCTGACTCAGTCAAGGAAGGGGAGTGGATAAAACTCAACGTAAGGGTTGGAAAGGAGATAGCCCACCCCAACACAGTAGAACATCACATCAGGTGGATCCAAGTCTACTACACCCCAGACGACAGCAAGTTTACTTACGATCTGGGAAGAACCACGTTCAACAGCCACGGAGAGGGCCCAATCGTAACGGGCAGCAACGCTGACTTCCACTTCACGGCCAGCGCGTCGGGCACCATCAACGCCGTTAGCCACTGCAACATCCACGGACTCTGGGAGAGCAGTAAGAAACTCTCCGTTTCCTAGTTTTTCTTATATGCGGTTACCGCATATATCGAAAAAATTTTTCGCTTAATACCAGTGGCGGGAGCTAAATAAGCCGTTTTAGGGCTTGTTTTAAGAAATGGTGGGACCGCCCGGATTCGAACCGGGGATCTCGCGATCCCGAACCGCGAATCGTACCAAGCTTGACCACGGTCCCGCCGCATTCAAGCGTGGCGTACTTGACTAAAAAAGATTCGGAAAGAGGCTCACGCCTCGATGACAGCGTCCCTGACCGTCATGTTGAGCACCGTCTCCGCGATGTCCGCGCCGTACTCGGCGGTCCTTGAGATGCTCTCGATGATGAGCCTGAGGGCAGGTATCTCGTCGGGGTTCGCCTGCTTCAGTATCTTGTGCAGTACCTCAGCCTCCATCTCACGGGTTTTGAGCTCCAGTTCAAGCACCTCATCGGCCTCGCTGTAATCCTCGTCAAACACGGACTCCATTGCGTTCTCGAATACCTCCAGCGCGAACTCGCTGAGCCGGGTCAACTCGTTCAGTATCTCATCATTCACGGTTGTAAGTGTCAATGCTAGACGATTCTGGGCAATATTCACGGCGTGGTCCGCCATCCTCTCCACGGATTTTGTTATGAGCCTGTAGCCAAGACAGTCCCGTGGAGAGTTCAGGCCACTTTCCTTCAGTACATGTCCGTCCGTTACCGCGACCTTGAGGAGTCTGACGATGTAAAGGTTGAACCTATCCACCTCGTCGTCCATGGCCACAACCTCCCTGGCCAAGTGTGTCTCGTCCATGCCGAGAGCCACGAGGGCGTCCCTGTGCATGGCCGCCGCGATGACGCCCATCCTGCGAAGCGCGTCCTTCACGGACAGCTCGGCGTAGCTCAGCAGTACCTGGAGTGTAAGATCGTGGGGCAGATCTGATAATATCTCGGTCCCTACCAGTTTCTTCCTGGTAAAATCCTTGACCTGGAACTTTACTCCGCTACCGAGCCTCTGCTGATTTGACCGGAGCTGCAAGAGGTTATACCCCATGAGATAAGCGGAAACGACCCTCCGCACTATACTCCCTGGCGTGTCATCGGCAGCGGGAGTGATTATAGCTTTTCGTTGATTGTCTTGCGAGTCGGCTCCCTGCGGGGTTAGGATAAGGGTCATATCATCCCTCTGTGTGATCTTGACCACGCTTCCACGCTGGAGCCCCATCTGCCCAACCCAGGGCTTTGGGAGTGAGATGATGAACGTTGACCCGCCCGTAACCTGTACCTTTCTCAGTTCCTCGCCGGATGTTGATGGCATTGATATCTCCTTAACAATCTAAATCAGGCACGGGATAGATATAATTAATGGATAAATATTGCCTAAACGTGAAAACTATATAGAAAATATATGCGTATATTGATTATATTGTATCAAGTTCCGTTGGTAAGATACGTCGAGAACCCATTTATCTCAGCGAGTGCCTGAATTAGATATGAGGCTGGCTTTTTTATCGGATATACACGCCAACCAGCCTGCCTTATTGAATGTCATCGATGATATCGCGACCCAGAGTGTCGACAAAACATACTGCTTGGGAGACCTTGTGGGCTACGGGCCAACACCAAATCAGGTAATTGATACAATACGGTATTTTGAGTTTCCAACCGTCATGGGCAACTACGACGATGGCGTCGGGTTCGATAAGGCTGATTGCGGGTGCGCCTATGTAACGAACGAGGAAAAGAGAAATGGCCAGACGAGTATTGATTGGACATCAGAACACGTCACCGCTGATAACAAGGAGTTCCTTAGAAATCTACATAGCAAGATAGAGTTCACTGTAGACGGCCTCAGATTCCTCCTAATCCACGGGAGCCCAAGGAAGATCAACGAGTACCTCTACGAGGACAGGCCCGAGAGTATCTTGATGCGGATTCTTGAGCCACTGGACATTGATGTCTTGTTATGTGGACATACTCACAAGCCGTATCATAGACAGGTCGCTGGAATTCATATCATCAATGATGGAAGCGTTGGTAAACCCAAGGACGGTGACCCGCGGGCGTGCTACGCGATCATAGACACCGATGATGCACTGTCTGTTGAGTTCAGGAGGGTTAAGTACCCAATCAATCTGATTACTGAACGAACAATCGACACAGGATTACCAAAGGTATTCGCAGATACGCTCAGGACTGGCGGCAAGTAACCGGTTTATATCCAACCGTTCACCTCCCTCCCCGTATGTACGATTTAGAGAACCTCATCGAGTGCTCAGAGGACGTAATGGAGTATATCGAGGCAAACAAGGAGAAGGCCCCAAAATACATGGAACAGTACGAGTCCTACAGACTCGAATGGGAGGCAGTCACGAAGATCAAGTGCCACGCAGACAAGTACACCATCATCGCATTCAGCGCGGAGTGGTGCCCTGACTGCTTCAGGATGCTG